>Ga0206974_1006_pt1 | contig 52778 bp, 48 predicted proteins | sample Alteio_BWOrgHeat_84_FD_152920 | JGI IMG/M metagenome (GOLD analysis project Ga0206974, IMG submission 152920) | Enriched cells from forest soil in Barre Woods Harvard Forest LTER site, Petersham, Massachusetts, United States -... | ecosystem: Environmental > Terrestrial > Soil > Temperate forest >... | reverse complement strand
CTATTGAAAAAATACAATCCAAAACATATGATATTATTTTGATGGATTTGCAGATGCCCGAAATGAACGGGTTTGAAGCAACCGAATACATTCGTAATACCATTCGCTCAACCGTTCCGATTATTGCTTTAACAGCTGATGTAACTACCGTTGATCTGGAAAAATGCAAAGCTGTAGGCATGAATGATTATATCGCAAAACCCATTGACGAAAAATTATTATACAATAAAATAGTTGGATTGGTTAGGAAACCCCTGATCAATATTGACAATTTAGTTACTGCCCGTACTGATAATACGGAACCACAATTGCGTGCAGAAACTAAAAAATTTAAAAGTATTGACCTCACATATTTAAGACTCCGCACAAAGTCTGATCTCAAATTAATGGCAGAAATGATAGCCATCTATCTGGAACAAACTCCGGCTGCAGTGAGCAGAATGAAACACAGTTTAATCCATAAAGACTGGAATTCTTTGCGTGCATCTGTTCATAAAATGATTCCCTCTTTTTCAATCATGGGCATCAATCCCAAATTTGAAAGCATAGCCAAAAGATTACAGGAACTGGCAGAAAAAGGGCAAGACATTGGTGAACTAAAAGAGCTGGTTTCACAACTTGAAAAGGTGTGTTCGAAAGCCTGTGTGGAATTAGAAGAAGAGTTAATTAATATTAAGAACACTAAAAAATTAACATAACATTATTTCCTGAGACGATGTTGCGTTTCCGTAAATCCGTCAAATAGATCTACGCAAAATCTTTTCATTTACTCACTGTTCATTTTTCGTTCCGGAAAAATGTGAATGATGTAACTAACGACTAAAGTTATGCAACAGTTATCCTTTTATAATCATCAATCTTTACATTTCCAAAATTCATTATGATAGAAGTTAAGAAAGAAGGCATTGTAATCGAGAAGACCAGTCTAATCTTTGAAAACGAGGGAGTGCTGAATCCCGCAGCAATTCGCGAAGGAGACAATGTTCATCTTTTTTACAGAGCAGTGAGCAACGGAAACTTTTCGAGTATCGGGTATTGTAAATTAAAAGGTCCGTTAACTGTTGTTGAACGCTCTGAAAAGACAATTCTGTTTTCGGAATTCGAATATGAATCGCATGGTGTTGAAGATCCGCGTATCGTAAAAATTGAAGGACTGTATTACCTCACATATACAGCATACGATGGAATAAATGCATTGGGTGCGCTGGCAACATCCGAAGATCTGGAACATTGGGACAAACAGGGAATAATTGTTCCTCAGATCACGTATGATGAATTTCTGCACCTTACAGAAACAAAAAAAACGCTGAATGAAAAGTACTACCGTTACAACGAACCCTGGCGTAATCGCGAAAAAAAAGACTATAAAGAATTTATCTGGGATAAAAATCTGATCTTCTTCCCAAGAAAAATTGACGGCAAATTTTATTTTTTACATCGCGTAAAACCCGATATTCAGATTGTTGTTGGAATTGAAAATCTAAAGGATCTGACTGCGGCTTTCTGGCAAAATTATTTCACACATCTTGAGGAGTGTATTGTTCTCTCGCCAAAATACGATCACGAAGTAAGCTATATCGGAGGCGGATGTCCGCCAATAGAAACGGAACACGGATGGCTCTTCATTTATCATGGTGTGCACGATACGATAAAAGGTTTTGTGTATTCGGCCTGTGCCGCCCTGCTTGATCTGGAAAATCCACAAAAGGAAATTGGCCGTTTGCCTTATCCATTATTTATTCCGGAATATAAATGGGAGTTGAAAGGCGAAGTGAACAATGTTTGCTTTCCAACCGGCACAGCCTTATTTGGTGATACCTTGTACATTTATTACGGTGCAGCTGATGAACGGATAGCGTGTGCATCGGTAAGCCTGTCGGCTCTTGTAAACGAACTGTTGATGAACAAAAAAAATTATAATCAATTATGATCAATTCAATGAATATTCTGCAAACGGGCAGACAACAAAGTATAATTTCTTCGCTTGAAACGACAGCAAATGGCATTGAGAAAAAATTGCCGGAAATATTATTCATCACATCATTTCCGCCTCGTGAATGCGGTATTGCAACCTACTCGCAAGATCTGGTAACGGCATTAACAAAGAAATTCAATCAAACATTTAAAATAAGACTCTGTGCACTTGAATCAGAAAATGAAATGCATAACTATACGGAAGGTTTTACATCTGATCAACCGAAAATAAAATATATTCTTAACACCGATCAGCCAAATGCATTTATCAGAATGGCAAGGATCATAAACAGGAATGACGACATCAAAATGGTTTTGGTACAGCACGAATTTGGTTTTTTTGAAAACAGGGAAGTGGATTTTAAACAATTCCTGAATATACTCACCAAACCTGTTGTGATTGTTTTCCATACGGTTTTGCCACATCCTGATGACACTTTAAAAATGAATGTGCAACAGATATCTTCATCTGCCGGATCCATTATTGTTATGACCAATTCATCTGCCGAAATATTGATAAATGATTACGGTGTATCCCGGAAAAAAATTACGGTGATACAGCATGGAACACATTTGGTAATTCATTCAGATCAGGATGAGTTAAAAAGAAAATACAATCTCACCGGCAAAAAAGTACTCTCAACGTTTGGGTTATTAAGCTCTGGAAAAAGCATTGAAACATCATTGAATGCATTACCAATGATCATAAAAGAAAACCCTGATGTGATGTTTCTTGTCATTGGTAAAACCCATCCTACCGTTGTATTACACGAAGGTGAAAAATACCGGAAAATGCTGGAAGAGAAGGTTGAAGAATTGCAAATAAAAAATCATGTTAAATTTATAAATCAATTTTTACCCTTGCCCATCCTTCTCGAATATTTACAGTTAACCGATATCTATTTGTTTACATCAAAGGATCCTAATCAGGCAGTAAGCGGTACTTTTTCTTATGCCATAAGTTGCGGTTGTCCGATCGTTTCTACCGCTATACCTCATGCACGTGAAGTACTGAAAAATGATGCGGGAATGATTATCGGTTTTGAAGATCCGCAACAGCTTGCCGATGCTGTAAATAAATTATTGGATGATGAACAATTGAGAAAAAATATCGGATCAAACGGATTGCACCGAATGGCTTCTACCGCCTGGGAAAATACCGCAATTGCTCATGCCCGGTTGTTTGAAAAGAACAGTGCCGAGCAAATTTCATTGGAATATACTATTCCGGAGATTAATCTTGAACATATAAAAAAGCTGACAACAGATTTTGGAATGATACAGTTTTCAAAGATCAATCAGCCCGATCTGAATTCAGGTTATACATTGGATGATAATGCACGTGCAATGATCTCGATGTGCCTGCATTATGAAACAACAGGTGACATCAATGATCTGTTGCTTATTAATACGTATTTGAATTTTATTGAATTCTGCATTCAACCGAATGGTCGTTTTTTAAATTATGTTAACGATCGTGAGCTGTTTACAATTCAGAATAACGAATCCAATCTGGATGATGCAAACGGAAGAGCGGTATGGGCTTTGGGATTTTTAATTTCGAATAAAAAAATTCTTCCAAAAACAATGGTCGAAACGGCTATACGATTATTGGACTTGTCTTTAAATCACATTGAAATGATCCATTCAACAAGGGCGATCGCTTTTGCAATTAAAGGAATCTCTTATTACCATAACGCCATTCCTTCTGCATCAAATATTGTATTGACGGAAAAACTTGCAAACCGCCTTGAACGTATGTATGCGCACGAATGTGAAGGACACTGGAAATGGTTTGAAACATATCTTACCTATGGCAACAGCATTTTACCTGAAGGCATGTTATGTGCGTATTTAATAACAAAAAATAACAGGTATAAAGAAATAGCAAAAGCATCATTTGATTTTCTTTTATTAAAAATATTTCAAAAAAATAGTATCCATGTAATTTCAAATAAGGGCTGGTTACATAAATCGGGAAGCTGGAGTATAGAAGAAGGTATCTGGAAAACAGATCCGGCAACAGGTTACCGGACAAAAGCAATTGTGCTTGGTGGCGAACAACCAATTGATGTTGCCTACACCATTTTAGCCATGGCACAGTTTTATAAAGTATTTGAAGAAGAAACATATCTTGAAAAAATGAAAATTGCATTTAGCTGGTTTCTTGGAAATAATCACCTTCATCAGATTATTTACAATCCGCGCACCGGTGGGTGCTATGACGGACTGGAAGAGCACAATGTAAATTTGAATCAGGGTGCAGAGTCAACGATAAGTTATCTGATGGCACGGCTAACAGTTGAGAAATATTTATACCGAAAACAAAATAAAGAAATTCCGGATGCGCATTTTCTGGCATCCGGCAATCAAATGCAACTGGCATAATCGTATTTTTATAAGTAAAAAAGCATGGAACTCATTTGCTCAATTACTTTGCTATGGGTTATTTTTTCTATATAAAATATATATCTGATAAATCGTGACGATTACCAACATCTTAAAGAAAACAGGGTATCTCCTTAAAGAAACGTTTAATGAATTTCTTTCCGACAATGCCATCAAATTAAGTGCGTCTTTATCGTATTATACTATTTTTTCCTTGCCACCTTTGCTCATCATCATCATCTCCCTTTGTGGTTTATTCTTCGGAACCGATGCGGTACGCGGTGAAATTTTCGGACAGATAAATGAATTGGTCGGAAACGATTCGGCATTACAAATTCAGGAAATATTAAAAAATGTAAAACTATCGAACAGTAATGTATTTGCTACAACTTTTAGTATCGTCATCCTTTTGATCGGAGCTTCAGGAGTATTCGCAGAGATACAGGATTCCATAAACTTTATATGGGGACTGAAAGCAAAACCAAAACGTGGCATTGCAAAATTTTTAAAGAACAGGCTCATGTCGTTTTCCATGATCGGATCTGTTGGATTTTTATTACTGGTAAGTTTAATAGTAAATTCCGTACTTGATGTTCTCAACAAAAGACTAGCGGTGCATTTTCATCTCGATACCCTTTATTTATTTTACGTCCTAAACATCCTAATCGTTTTTATCATTATCACACTTTTATTTATTGTTATTTTCAAAACACTGCCTGATGGAGAAGTAGTATTGCACGATTGCATTATAGGTGCATCTTTTACTTCCATTCTTTTCATGATCGGAAAATTCGCGATCGGAGCTTACCTTGGAAGTTCGGCAATAGCTTCTGTGTACGGGGCGGCAGGGTCGGTTATATTAATTCTTGTTTGGGTATATTATTCCGCTATCATTCTTTATTTCGGTGCTGAGTTCACCAAAGTATATGCACTTACTCACGGTCAAAAAATAATTCCAAACGAATATTCCGTTCAAATCATCAGGCAAAAAATTGAGATCGGAGAATCCGAAAACTAACTCTGAATAAGTTGATCTGTTCAGCTATCTTCAGGATACCGGTCTGTGAATGATATAACATATAAACAGATTTATGTAAAAGTATTCGCAGGCACGGTACTCATCTTTGCCTCATAAAATTAACAAAGATGAAATCATTTAAATTTATCCTTATCGGAATTGTATTTTTCTTCATAACCCATGCTGATGCACAGGTTTCTGTTCATGTAAATATTGGCACACCACCCATGTGGGGGCCTGCAGGATATGACGATGTCCGTTATTATTATTTACCCGATGTGGAATCGTATTATGATGTTCAAACTTCCATGTTCATTTATAACCGAAACGGAATATGGATTCACAGAACGTATTTGCCGGCACGTTACAGAAGTTATGATCTATACAGCGGATACAAAGTAGTGATGAGCGATTATCGCGGTAATTCGCCATACGAACATTTTAATGAACACAGGGCGCGATATGCAAGAGGATACCGCGGTGAAATGCAACGGACAAACGGAGAGCGGAACAGAGGAGAAAACAGAAGAGGAGAAAACCACAATGAACGTCCAAGAGGTGATGTGTTTTATAATGGTAAAACAAAAAACAGAGTTGATGAGCACAATGACAGACGGGAAGTACGCGGCAATAATAAAAATAATGAAAGAGAGCATGGGCATGGAGGAGACAGAAAAGATGACCACAGATAAACAGTGTTAATCATGCAACTTATTTATAAAGTTTTGTAATACCGGAAGCCAATAAGTTGAACACCTTTGTTCCATAAAAATAGTATAACAATTAATGAATATCAACATGACAACTTCAATAAAAACAAAACGCATTGGTAACATTTCGTCATCATTTAAGAACGCAATTAAACAAAATGAAATTGTAAAAAATTACAGGTCATTTAAAAGTATGATCTTTATTCAGGAGAGAAATAATAGTGTGGTAGATAAATGGCAAAAGCAGGAAGTCTATCCTTTTTGTGATTAATATTAATATATAGTTTAGGTTTAAATTAAATGGCCTGCAGTTAATTACTGCAGGCTTTTTTGTTTCAATTAATGGGTGTGAATGATGTAAGTAGTAATATAAGTTATGTAACAAACAGAAGCATTAAGACCCGCAGCTTTGTAGCTCAAAATTAAAATCAAATAATTATGAAAAGTTTATACAAAATTATTATCACAGCGCTTACGCTTTTATCTTTTCCGTATATAAATTACGGACAGATCATTTTAGGTCCCGCTGCTTCAAAATTTTCGATCTTCAGTTCCTCAGGGGCAGTGAGTGATAATCCAATTGCACATTCACATGTTACAGGTGATGTAGGTTCAACCTCTGTTTCCGTAACGGGATTTGGAAATGTGAACGGTGTGATGCACCCTGGTGCTGATGCTGCAACTGCCTCATGTATTACTGCGCTTACAGCTACTATTGGTCAGATAACCACCAGCACGAATACATTGTTTCCATCAGGAACAATGGGAAGCGGAGTAGTGTTTGATTCGGGAGTGTATTCAATTCCCGCAAATGCAACACTTACTTTAAACTTGATTTTAGATGCACAAAATAATCCGAATGCGCAATTCATTATAAAAATTGGCGGAACATTCGGAGCAAATACAAATGCAAAAGTAATCTTGGTAAATGGAGCACTTGCCTGTAATGTATATTGGTATATAGTTGGAGCAGTAAGCATCGCTTCAAATGTTACAATGAGAGGAAATATTATCAGCAATGCGGCAATTTTATTAGGCTCAGGAGATTCGCTCGAAGGAAGAGTTTTTACTACTGCTGGTGCCATCGGCATTGACGGTACAACGATATTTACACCGATTGGTTGCAGCAGCCCATATTTAACAGGACCATCGCTTCCTAATCTTGCTTCCGCAGCATGTTATACAATTTTTTCAAGCAATGGCGCGCTTAATGGAAACCTATCTTCAACCTCAATTGGTGATGTTGGAAATAATGGTGGCGGATCAGTTACGGGCTGGACAGCTGGAAATGTAACCGGTGCGCTTCATCTCACCGGTGATCCTTCAACTATATTATGTGCATCCGATCTTTTAAAACTTTACGATACGCTTAATGCGATGGTACCGGATATTACTTTATTGTATCCTGCACAGTTCGGACACGACCTGACACTAACACCTCATGTTTATATCATGAATTCCGCAATAACATTTACAGATTCACTTTACCTCGATGCAGAGAATAATCCGAATGGTGTATTTGTTATAAAAACAGGAGCTGGAGTCGCACTTTCTACAAGCACATATTCAAGAGTTAAATTAATAAATGGTGCACAGGCCAAAAATGTTTTCTGGTTGATTCAGGGTGCTGTTAACATAAATAATTATTCCATTTTCAGAGGAACGATAGTTTCTACAGCAGCGATAAACTTAGTAAATACTGGTGTTGTTCTTGATGGAAGAGCGCTTTCAACAGGTGGTGCAATAACAACTCAGGGATTAGCTGCTGTTATGCCTCCGGGTTGCGGACTTCTTCCCTCTTCAAATATTACTTCACAACCAATCAATGATACGGTGTGTGCAGGAACCCCGGCATATTTTTCAGTTGTTGTAACAGGAACTTCTCTTACCTATCAGTGGAGAAAAGGAACTATAAATTTAATTAACGGTGGAAATATTTCAGGAGCAACTTCAGATACTCTTCGAATTAATCCTGCAACATTATCCGACACTTCATCTTTATATAATGTTGTTATAACAGGAAGTTCACAACACGATACTTCAATTAATGTTTCGTTAGTAATTAATACGGCACCAATTATTGTTTCGGCACCTGCAAATCAAAATGTATGCGCAGGAGGTTCAGCACGCTTTTCAGTTGTAGCAAAAGGAACAAAACTTACGTATCAGTGGAGAAAAGGAAATGTAAATTTAGTTAACGGTGTAAAAATTTCCGGAGCAACTTCGGATACTCTTCGGATAAATCCGGTGAATGTTTCTGATACCGCATCAAATTATAATGTAATTATTACAGGAACATGTTCGCCTGCTGATACGTCAATCAATGCAGCTTTAACAGTTGACTCTTTGCTGATCATTACTTCACAACCTGTTAACCAAACAGCATGTGTTGGAAATGCAGCGCGTTTTTCAGTTGTTGTAAAAGGCTCAGTTCTCACCTATCAGTGGAGAAAAGGAAATGTGAATTTACTTAACGGAGGAAACATTTCAGGTGCAACTTCAGATACACTCCGAATTAATCCGGTTAATAATTCAGATACCGCATCAAACTATAATGTAATAATCACAGGAATGTGTTCGCCAAATGACACTTCGATAAATGTTTCTTTGGGTACAAATGCAGCAACGATCATTACTTCAGCACCGGCAAATCAAACAGCATGTGCAGGAAGCAATGCACGTTTTTCTGTTGTTGCAAAAGGAAGCGGACTCACCTATCAATGGAGAAAAGGAAATGTGAATTTACTTAACGGAGGAAATATTTCCGGAGCAACTTCAGATACACTCCGAATCAATCCGGTTAATGCTTCTGACACTGCATCAAATTATAATGTGATCATTTCGGGAACATGTTCGCCAAATGATACTACAATAAATGTTTCATTGCAGCTTAATAAACTTCCGGTCATTACTGCACAACCTGCAAATCAAATTACATGTCCGGGTGGTTCAGCGAGTTTTACAACAACAGCAACGGGAACAGGTCTTACCTATCAGTGGAGAAAAGGACTTGTGAATTTAGTTAACGGAGGAAATATTTCGGGAGCAACAACAGCATCACTTACAATTAATCCTGTGAGCGCAACCGATACCGCATCCAATTATAATGTTGTCGTAAGCGGAACATGCTCGCCTGTCAGTACTTCCTCAAATGTTTATTTATCAATCAATACTTCAATCCTTATTTCTACATCACCGGCAAATCAATCGGTGTGTTCGGGAAGCTCAACTAATTTTTCTATAACAGCAACCGGTGGTGGTTTAACCTATCAGTGGAGAAAAGGAAATATAAATTTAATTAACGGAGGAAATATTTCAGGTGCGACATCTGCAATACTTACTATTAATCCTGCGAGTATATCTGATACAGCAGCAAATTATAACGTGATCATTTCGGGAACATGTTCGCCAAATGATACTTCAAATAATGTTTCACTAAAAGTAACTCCAATACCTGTGGCTGTTGCCAGCACCAATTCTCCGGTATGTACAGGAAGTTCAATAAATCTGAATGCACAGACAGTAACCGGAGCAACATATAGCTGGACAGGTCCGAACGCATATTCATCAACCGTTCAAAATGCAGTGATTCTTGCAGCAACAATTGCAGATGCAGGAATCTATTCTTTAACGGTAACAAATAATGGATGTATATCGGCAGCCTCATCTGTTAACGTTGCAGTTGTTAATTGCAATGCAGATCTAAGTGTTCTAAAAACTGTAGATAATGCGCATCCGTTGGTTGGACATAATGTACTATTTACAATTACAGTTACAAATAATGGTCCTGCAGATGCGACAGGTGTTAGTGTTACAGATATTCTGCAAACCGGATATTCTTATATTTCTTCTGCAGTAACATCAGGTACATATTCACCATCAACAGGTGTGTGGAAAATTGACACGTTGAAAAACGGAGCAACAGCAACATTAATACTGACAGCGAAAGTAAATGCTGCTGGTAATTATGTAAATACTGCAACAGTTTCGGGTAGTGGCGGTGATACAGTTACGATCAATAATATTTCATGGGTGGAAACATTTCCAACCGACTTTCATATTCCTGAAGGGTTCTCACCAAATGGTGACGGAACCAATGATCTGTTTGTGATCAGAGGGATTGAAGTGTATCCGAATAATTCATTTACGATCTATAACCGTTGGGGAAATGAAGTATTCAGTGCAAGTCCGTATACAAATACATGGGACGGCAAATGTACAACAGGAGGAATACGCGTTGGCGGAGATCAATTACCGGTTGGTACATACTTCTACATTCTCGATCTGGGTGATGGTTCAGCAATAATTAAAGGAACAATTTATCTGAATAAGTAAAAAATAATTGAACAGAAATTAATCACGCACTAAAAAGAAAATAAAATGAAAACATTTAAAAATATAATTCTCGCATTGGTTTTTATCTCAGGATATGCATCAGCGAATGCGCAGCAAATGCCGATGTACACACATTATATGTACAATACACTGGCAGTTAACCCGGCTTATGCCGGAAGCAGAGATGCGCTGACAATTACAGCTCTCGACCGCATACAATGGGTTGGTTTTGAAGGTGCACCTTCAACACAAACATTAACATTACATGCCCCGTTAAGAAATGAGCATATCGGTTTAGGATTATCGGTAACGCAGGATAAGATCGGGCCGATAAGTAACTCAACTGTTACAGGCAATTTTGCTTATATCATGAAGGTTTCACAGAAAGCAAAATTAGCGTTGGGGATGAGTGCAGGAATAAATCTCTTCCAGGCAAATCTGAATTCGCTTTCGTTAGATCAGCAAAGTGATCCGGTATTTTTAAACAATATCAACAGCCACATAACACCTGATTTTGGTTTCGGTGCGTATTATTCAAGAGAACGGTTTTATGCAGGTTTCTCAGTTCCTAACTTAATGCAAAACACCTATTCGAATGTTACCGAGGCTAATGGAAACACTTTGGTTGCAAAGGATCAACGGCATTATTATCTGATCGCAGGTACAATGCTTAAGCTGACAGACAACCTTTCCTTCAAACCAACAACCTTAATTAAAATTACCGCTGCCGCACCTGCACAAGCTGATATAACAGCGTCATTTATCATCATGAAAAAATTATTGGTTGGTGCAATGTTCCGTACCGGTGATGCCGTTGGTGGTTTGATCGGAGTGGATATTACCGATCAGTTACATGTTGGTTATTCATACGACTGGTCGTATATGTTAAGTTCATCGAGATATAACAGCGGAAGCCATGAGATATTTTTACGATACGACTTCTTACTTTTTGACAAAAAACAAATCCATACACCAAGATATTTCTAAATTTTTAAAACATAAACAAAATGAAAAATATATACATACCAATCATTTTATTTCTTGGAATCTGCATGCAGGTTAATGCACAGGAAAAATCAACAAAAGAGAAAAGAGGAGATAAATATTCTTTCAATTACTCTTACGACAAAGCCATAAAAATGTATTCTCATGCGAAACATTTAACAATGGACGGACAGCGCAAATTAGCTGTAGCGTACCACAAACTGGATTCAAATACACAATGCGAAGCTGCTTATTCAGAATTGGTGGCAGCACCGGCAGGAGTTATTCCGGAAGATTATTACAACTACGCGATGGTGTTACGGGAAAATGGTAAACGCACAGAAGCGTCAAAATGGATGGATAAATTTAACGCTGCAAATCCGGCTGATCTGCGTGCAAAAGATTATGAAGCGAACAAAGATCAATCTAATAATTGGTTAGCCGACTTGGGTCAGTACAAAATTGATCGCATGGCAACAAATACTGATGCCGATGATTTTGGTACATGCTTTTATAAAGATAAAATTGTTTTTGCTTCGAGCAGGATCACTTCCAAATTTATCGAGCGTGAAGACAACTGGCATCGTCAACCCTACTTTGATCTTTTTGTTTCTGAAGTGGATAACGGACAATTAAAAACACCAAAAGTCTTTAACAGCAGTTTGAATGCAAAATTTCACGTTGGACCGGCAAGTTTCAATAAAGAAGGCACTTTTATGGCTTATACCAGAAATGATTTTCATGCAAAAAACAAGAATAGAGTTGTTGAACTTCAGATCTGGTTCAGCACGTATAAAGATAATAAATGGACCAAACCGGAACCATTTGTTTTAAATAATCCTGAATATTCCGTTGGCCAACCCTGCTTATCTGCAGATGGAAACACCATGTATTTTACGAGCGATATGCCGGGTGGTTATGGTAAAGCAGATATCTATAAAACCACTAAAGACACATCATCCGGAATCTGGTCGAAACCGGAAAATTTAGGAAATAAAGTAAATACAGAAGGTGATGAATTGTTTCCATTTTATGAAGAAAAAAGCGGAACACTGTTCTTTGCTTCCAACGGACATTTTGGTTTGGGAGGGCTTGATATTTTTATTTATGATACGAAAAGAACCGGTCTTGTTACTAATGCAGGAGCACCTTTGAATACATCGTATGACGACTTTGCAATCATTATGGACAGTAAAATGAAGAATGGATATTTTTCTTCCAACAGAGTTGGGGGAAGCGGATCAGATGATATTTATGCTATCGAATTTTTACAAACGAAAGAAATAAAAATTAAACTTGAGGGTATTGCAAAAGATAATCTGGGAACAAGCATCCCTCAAACGTATGTAACATTATTTGATGAGAAGGATAAAGTAATTGATACGCTTACTGCAAATGATAATGGAGAATATTCCTTTTTAGTATCCGCAGATAAAAAATTTAAACTGAATGGTAAAAAAGAAACTTATCTGGATGGTAATAACACAGCAAGCACTTTCGGTACCGATAGTATTGTGAAAGCAGATTTAATTCTGCAACAAAAACCTGTTACCATAGCTGAAAAAATAAAAGTACAGGCTGATCTGGGTGAGATACTGGAATTGAAAAATATTTATTTCGATTACGATAAATCAAATATCCGTGCGGATGCAAAAACCGAACTGGATAAAATAGTTAAGATCATGAACGATTATCCCGAAATGGTTGTTGAGTTGAATTCATATACGGATTGTCGTGGAACAGATGCATACAACCAGATCTTATCAGATAAGAGAGCAAAAAGTTCAGCGCAATACATACAACACCGGATCACAAAATCTTCACGGATCTCAGGTAAAGGAAATGGTAAAACAAAACTGTCAAAGGCATGTCCTTGTGAAGATACTACTGTTACTTTTTGTTCAGATGCAGAGTACCAAAAAGAGCGGGATACTAAATTTATTATTGTTCAAAAAAATAATATAGTGAAAGAATAATTTCAGCAAATAATTTTTTTAAGCGCCATCCAATTTCCGGGTGGCGTTTTTGTTTTAAAACAAATTGTTCAGTGCAAAAACTTTTTTGCAAATAATCAGTTAAATGATCAGATCACTTTACTTTTTTATTTTACATAATATACATTTTTATGAAAAAAGCACTTACAGTAATCTTATTCTGTTCAATGATTACAGGCAATCTTTTGGGGCAAAACGACACGTTGCAACCTCCTTCAAAATGGAAAACAAAACTACAAACCGGACTGAATATTAACCAGGCAAGTTTTAGTGATAACTGGAAAGGCGGAGGTGTGAATTCTGTTTCCTGGAATGCATTATTGAATGCTAATGCAGATTATGCTTCAGGAAAATATGAATGGACAAATGATCTTGAAATGGTTTACGGAAATGTGAAAAATAAAGATCAGGGTGTGAGGAAAAATGCAGACAGGATTTTCTTTGAATCAAAACTTTCATATAATCTGAGGAAGCCGTGGAGGCTGTTTTTTTCTACAACATTTATGTCACAATTCGATGTTGGTTATGATTACAAAAAAGATATAAACGGAGCCGACTCGATCTTACGCATATCAAGTTTTATGTCTCCGGGATATTTAACTGAAGCGCTCGGTTTTGAATACAAACCTGTGGAATGGTTCTCTGCTCAGTTCGGAGTTGGCGCATTAAGACAGACATTTGTTACAGATCAGTCGCTATATGATACTTCAGGAAATCAAAAATTGTATGGCGTGAATAAAGGGCAGGTGATGCGCAACCAGATCGTGTTTCAGTTTGTAATGGAAATGAATAAAGAGATCATGAAAAATGTTACACTTAAAGCACGCTATTTAGGAATAGCCGATTATCAGAAACTGAACGGGCAGGGTTTTGTTCACCGTCTTGACGTGAATATTATTGCCAGGGTAAATAAATATATCAATACAAGTATAGGTACAGTTGTGTTGTATGATTTCGATCAGGACAAAGATGTTCAGTTCTCACAGTTGCTGAATATCGGAATACTTTATAACCTGCAGAATTACGTGGATAAAAAATAGTTCAGCATAATCCTTTCTGATTTTTTATTTTAAAACAGCATCTTCAATACTGCTTTCTTTTCAATAAGAAAAGTGTGAATCATACAAGTTAATTTTAAAGTTAAGTAAGACTTAGGTGTTTAAAGCAATGCAATTTTGCCACGTGAAAATTCATTCACACTTAAATGACTTTAAATGAAAATTAAATTACTATTTTTAATAACTGCGATTACGCTTTTATTTTTACCGAAAGTAAATTTCGGACAGGCACCTCCTTTAGGTACATCCTCAAATTTTGTTTTGTTTACATCTTCCGGAGCATTTCATGCTGTTGGGGCATCCTATGTAACAGGCGATATTGGTACTTATGTTGGAGCATACACAGGATTTCCTCCGGGCACATTAGTTGGAACAGCACACATAGCTGATTCAACGGCATTTTATGCAGCAGCAGATGTCGGTACAGCCTATACCAATTTGAGCAGCAGAACCTGCGATACTGTTCTTGGAACTACAATGGGATATAGTCAGGTTCTTACACCAAGAGTGTATTGCCTCGGAGCTGCTTCAACAATCACAGATACGTTATTTCTGAATGCACAGGGAAATTCTGCTGCCATATTTATTTTTAAAATAAATGGCGCCTTAATTACGGCTACGCATACACATATTGTGTTGATGAATTCTGCATCCATGTGTAATGTATACTGGCAGATAAACGGATTATTTACTTTAGGCGATAGTTCTACTTTCTCAGGCACAATGCTTGTTAATGGTGCAATCACTTTAAACACCGGTGCCTCACTTAACGGAAGAGGACTTTCTAAAGGTGGTGATATTAATATTGCAGCAGTGATTGCAAGTTTGCCTACGAGCTGTTTTGCAACCGCACCTGTCATTACTACGCAGCCTGCAAACCAAACTGCATGCTCAGGAAGTTCGGCAACATTCACTGTTGTTGCAACAGGATCAGCTCTTACGTATCAGTGGAGAAAAGGAACAACAACTATTTCGGGAGCAACTTCTTCAACATATACAATTAGTTCGGTAAGTACAGCAGACACTGCATCAAACTATAATGTTGTAGTCACCGGATCTGTATCACCGGCTGCTACCTCATCAAGCGCTTCTTTAGCTTTAAACAAAGCTCCGTTAATCACCACAGCACCCGCAAATCAAACAGCATGTATTGGCAGTGCTGCAACGTTTACGGTTACTGCAACAGGAACGGCATTGACTTATCAGTGGAGAAAAGGAACGACAAATATAACAGGAGCAACTTCTGCTTCGCTTGTAATTTCTTCTGTTGCAATTTCAGATACCGCATCAAATTACAATGTTGTTGTCAGTGGAACATGTTCACCAGTGAGCACTTCCTCAAATGTTTCGTTAACTGTAAATAAAGCTCCGTTAATTTCTTCAGCACCAGTAAACCAAACAGCATGTGTTGGTGGTTCAGCAACCTTTACCGTTGTTGCAACAGGAACTGCTCTCACCTATCAATGGAGAAAAGGAACAACAAATATAACAGGAGCAACTTCTGCATCGCTTACAATTTCTTCTGTTGCAATTTCAGATACCGCATCAAATTATAATGTTGTGATCAGCGGAACGTGTTCTCCGGTAAGTACCTCAGTGAATGTTTCATTAACATTGAACATCGCACCGGCTATATCTTCTGTACCAATTAATCAAACAACGTGTGTTGGAAGTCCCGCAACGTTTAGTGTAGTTGCAACAGGAACTGCTCTCACATACCAATGGAGAAAAGGAACTGCAAATATTTCAGGAGCAACTTCTGCTTCGCTTACAATTCCTTCTGTTGCGATTTCAGATACCGCATCAAACTATAATGTTGTGATCAGCGGAACATGTTCCACGGTTATTACTTCATCGAATGTTACGCTGAACCTGAATACAGCACCTGTTATTTCTTCTGCACCGCTTAATCAATCAGCATGTGTTGGAAGTACTGCAACATTTACTGTTGTTGCAACAGGAACAGCAATCACCTATCAGTGGAGAAAGGGAACAACAAATATCGCGGGTGCAACTTCTGCTTCGCTTACAATTAATCCTATTTCAATTTCGGATACCGCATCAAACTATAATGTTCTTATCAGTGGAACATGTTCTCCTGTGATCTCTTCAGCAAATGTTTCTTTAGCACTTAATATTGCACCATCTATTTCTTCCGCACCAATCAATCAAACAACATGTGTTGGAAGTTCGGCAACTTTTACAGCTATCGCAACCGGAACAGCTCTTACCTATCAGTGGAGAAAAGGTACAACAAATATTTCGGGAGCAACTTCTGCTTCGCTTGTAATTTCTTCTGTTGCAGTTTCAGATACCGCATTAAACTATAATGTTGTTGTAAGCGGAACATGTTCTCCGGTGAGTACTTCGGCAAATGTTTCTTTAACGGTAAATACTGCTCCAACTATTTCTTCAGCACCAATTAGTCAAACAACATGTGAAGGAAGTTCAGCAACGTTTACAACTATCGCAACCGGAACAGCTCTTACCTATCAGTGGAGAAAAGGTACAGTAAATATAACCGGAGCAACTTCTGCTTCGTATACAATTAGTGCAGTGACCATGGCAGATGCAGCATCAAACTATAATGTTGTGATCAGCGGAACATGTTCACCAGCGGGCACTTCATCGAATGTTTCGTTAACAGTAAATACTGCACCGGTTATTTCTTCAGCACCAATTAATCAATCAACATGTGTTGGAAGTTCAGCAACATTTACAGCTATCGCAACCGGAACAGCTCTTACCTATCAGTGGAGAAAAGGTACCGTAAATATACCAGGAGCAACTTCTCCTTCCTATACAATCAGTGCTGTAACTTTAGCTGATGCTTCATCAAATTACAATGTTGTGATCAGTGGAACGTGTTCGCCAACTGTCACTTCATCGAATGTTGCGTTAACAGTAAATACTGCACCGGCTGTTTCTTCCATGCCAATTAATCAAACAGCTTGCGTTGGAACCTCAGCAACATTTACAACTGTCGCAACCGGAACTGCTCTTACCTATCAGTGGAGAAAAGGTACCGTAAATATACCAGGAGCAACTTCTCCTTCCTATACAATCAGTGCTGTAACTTTATCTGATGCTTTATCAAATTACAATGTTGTGATCAGTGGAACATGTTCACCTGCCAGCACTTCATCGAATGTTTCGTTAACAGTGAACACCGCACCGGAAATTACAACACAACCTACCAGTCAAATGTCAACAGACAGCAGCGCGGTAAGTTTTTCAGTTGTTGCAACAGGAACTGCTCTCACATATCAGTGGAGAAAAGGAACTGTGAATCTAACTAACACAGGAAATATTTCCGGAGTAACTTCTTCTACGCTTACGATCAATCCTACCAGTGTATCTGATACTGCTTTCAATTATAATGTGCTGATATCAGGAACATGCTCACCGATTATCGGTTCTGAAAATGCAATTCTTTTTGTTTGCGAATGTCATACTACAGGTATTGGTTCTGTTGCCGGGGAAAATGCAAACTCAACGATCAGTATTTATCCTAATCCATTTACAACTTCAATTAATATCATTATAAATGATGCATCGCAATTGAACGAAGCTGAAGTGAGGATATATAATGTTTTAGGTGCAGAGATGTTGAATACAACTGTAACCAAACAAGTAACTACTCTTGAAACAAATAAACTTGCTTCGGGAATTTATTTCTTCAGAGTTACCGGAAATGGCAAGACCATTCAATCTGGTAAGCTGATCTCTCAACAATAATTTTTTCAACAGATAAAAAGTCCGCTGCATTCGTGTAGCGGACTTTTTCCATTTCAAGATTTTTCATGCTTAATGTATGAATGATATAACTTAATTTAAAAGTTATGTAAGACATACCTGTTTAAAGGTTCGCAACTTCGCATGGTTGCAAGCATATGCTGAGATTAACAATCAGGAAGAAACAGCAATTTCAATTATGAATCATATTTTTTATTAAAGACTAAATGCAATGAAGATCCAAAAAGATAATCCGGTCGAAAAGATGAATGGACTGGCAGAAGTGGAGGTTTCTGTTGAACAAAAACAATCATCCGAATATGCACGCAGTTTGATCGAAGCAAGTTTGGATCCGCTTGTTACGATCAGCACAGAAGGAAAGATAACGGATATGAATGAGGCATTAGTGAACATTACCGGCATCGAACGTGAAAAATTAATTGGTTCCGACTTCTTTGATTATTTCACCGAACCACAAAAAGCGCGGGAAGTTTATCAGGAGGTTTTCGCAAAAGGATCCGTTGCCGATTCACCACTCACGCTCCGTCATAAAGAAGGAAAACTTACAGACGTTTTATTCAACGGATCTGTTTATAAAGATGACAGGGGAAATGTATTGGGTGTTGTGATTGTCGCGAGAGATGTGACTGCACAGAAATTACTTTCGCAATATTCCCTTAGTTTGATTGAAGCAAGTCTTGACCCATTGGTTACTATCAGCACCGAAGGAAAGATAACGGACATGAATGAAGCGCTTGTAAACATTACAGGAATGGAACGTGAAAAACTGATCGGCTCCGATTTCTTCGATTATTTTACGGAGCAACAAAAAGCACGTGAAGTTTATCTGGAAGTTTTCGCAAAAGGATCAGTTGCCGATTCTCCGCTTACTCTCCGCCATAAAGATGGCAAACTCACAGATGTATTATTCAACGGATCCGTTTATAAAGATGATCGTGGAAATGTACTGGGAGTTGTGATTGTTGCCCGTGATGTTACTGCGCAGAAATTACTTTCAAAATATTCTCTCAGTCTTATTGAAGCAAGTCGCGATCCTTTATTTACGGTAAGTCCTGAAGGGAAGATTACCGACATGAATGAAGCAACGGTGAACATTACAGGAATGGAACGTGAAAAACTGATTGGCTCCGATTTCTTTGATTATTTCACCGAACCTCAAAAAGCACGGGAAGTTTACCAGGAAGTATTTGCGAAAGGATCTGTTGCCGACTCACCGCTTACACTTCGCCATAAAGACGGAAAGCTTACAGATGTATTATTTAATGGATCAGTATATAAGGATGATCGTGGAAACGTATTGGGAGTTGTGATCGTTGCAAGAGATATCACGGCACAAAAACAACTGGCAGAAAGGGAAATTGCAGGACGTGAAAAAGAATTGATGAGAATAGAAGAGCTGGAAAGATTCAGAAAACTTACGGTAGGTCGTGAATTAAAAATGATCGAATTGAAAAAAGAGATCGAAGAACTGAAAAGTAAAATTTAGTTCTGGAGAAAAAAATAATTATCCATTCAATCTGAATTAAAACACATGCAACCGATTTCGCTACAAACAAGCAGAATATTTAACAATAAAGGAAAGCCTGAAAAGGTTTATGTAAAAAAGGATGAATTTATTTCTGAAGAAAAAATTGATCTGCAGAATACCGAAAAAGCATTGCTGAATATTTTAGACGATTACTCTGAAGAAAAATATCATTCGGAAGACACACAACGGGCATTGCTTAATATACTTGATGATTACAGCGAGGAAAAGATCAATATGGAAAATACCCAGCGTGCTGTTCTCAATATTCTTGAAGATTACAGTGAAGCAAAGGAGAAGGCTGAAGAGTCGACAAAGTTAAAAGAAGCATTCCTTGCAAACATGAGTCATGAGATTCGCACGCCTATGAATGCCATCATTGGTTTTTCGGATATTTTATCAAAAGGAAATCTGGGAGAAAAAGAAAAAGAATATGTGCGAACGATAAAAACTGCCGGAGAAAATCTGTTGACTATTATCAACGATATTCTTGATATATCAAAGATCGAAGCGGGGATGATGACGTTTGAAGAACATATTTTTAACGTGAAAGAAATTTTCCGTTCACTCAATATTATGTTGATGGGGAAGGCAAAAGAAAAAAATCTTGAATTAATATTCCATTGTGATAATGAGGTTCCGGATAATCTCATCGGTGATTCCACACGGCTAACTCAGATAATAATTAACCTTACAGGTAATGCCATTAAGTTCACCCAAACAGGAAGTGTATATGTAAATGTTAAAGTTCTTAAAACTGATTGTAGTGTTACCGACAATCAGGATAACAGGGATCGGAATGAAAATACCGTATTGGAATTTTCGGTAAAAGATACCGGAATAGGAATACCAAAGGATATGCTTAAAAATATTTTTGAGCGGTTCCGACAGGCAGAGTCTCATACCACAAGAAAATATGGCGGCACCGGACTCGGTTTGAGCATCGCAAAACAATTGGTTGAGCTTCAGGGTGGCACATTGTCTGTTGCAAGTGAATTCAAAGTCGGATCTGTTTTTTCATTTTGCATTCAGTATAAAAAATCAGAGGAAACACTGCCGGCACAAGAAATCACCGGGAAAAAATATGATATGGAAGAACTCAGCAAATTGAATATTCTGCTTATAGAAGACAACAATTTGAACGTGAAATTGATCTTAAGTTTATTTTCAGAATTCAACTTAAAACTACAGGTGTCAGAGAATGGAAGTTTGGGGATAGAAAAACTCAAAGAAAATAATTTTGACATTATCCTGATGGATATGGAAATGCCGGTGATGAACGGATATCAGGCATCAATGATCATCCGAAACGAGATGAAAAATAATATTCCCATCATTGCAATGACAGCTCATGCAATGCCCGGTGAAAAGGAAAAGTGCATGAATCTCGGGATGAACGATTATATATCAAAACCTATCAATGCCAATCTTCTCTTTGAAAAAATGTACGACTTAACGATTAATAAAATGGCAAAAAAAGAATCTGAAAAAAATGTTGTCCGTGAAGACATCATTGTCAAAAATATATGCGACCTCAATTATCTTTCTGCAACAGTTGGAGGGAGAAAACATGTAATAAAAGAAATAATCGACACATTTCTTATTCAGGTTCCTGAAGAGCTGCAAACCATTAAGAATGCATTGGCAAAAACAGATTACGTAACTATCAAACGTTTCGCACACACAATGCGGTCGTCTGTTTCGATATTTGGTATTTCTTCGTTAGAACCTGTTTTGCAGGAGATGGAAAACCTGGGAGCAACGGAAGCATCTGCTGATATAAACCGTGATGAAAAATTAACAGCACTGAATCACACACTTAATTTAATATGCAAACAGGCAATTGCTGAAATAGAAAGAGAGCAATGCAATTATATTTAAAACTAAGATACTAAAACCATAAAAGGGAAAATTATGAACAAAAAACAAATCAATATTTTTATTGTAGAAGACAATAAAATATTCACGCTTGCACTTAAAGCAGAAATAGAAACTGCTTTCGAAAACATGCCGATAAAGATACAATCGTTTGAAACAGGTGAAACTTGCATGAAAAAATTTAAACAGGAAAATCCTCAGGTTGTAATTCTTGATTACCATCTGAACAGTAATAATCCTGATGCAGCAGATGGCATTAAAGTTCTGGACTGGATAAAAAAGGAAAACCATGAAACCAATGTAATCATGCTAACCAGCAATGATCGTATTGATATTGCGTTAAAATCATTTCAACACGGAGCTTCCGATTACGTTGTTAAAACGGAAACAAGATTCAAAAAAATTAATTATTCATTATTCAATCTTATGAAAATAATGGATGCCAAAAATGATGCAAGAAGATATAAGAATATGGTTGTCGGATTATTTCTGTGTATTGCATTACTGGTTGGTGGAGTAATTTCACTTCAAATATTAACACCTGCTTTTTTTAAATAAAAAAATTCAGTCAGGAATGAATTCGCTTGGTTAGTATCTTAAATTCTATCTGAACAAAAGCCTTAAAACATCTTTTTAAAATATGTGAATGATATAACATATTACAAAACTTCTGCAACACCTGAAGAGATGAAGTCCTTCACCTTTGCATCTGAATAATCCATTCATCATCTTAAAATAAAATGAAAAAATTAAATGTTATGTTATCCATCATTTTGCTTGGCATTGTGATGAGTGCATGTAAGAAAGACACAACCACTGCAAGCAACACCTATCCCTATGCTGCCCGCATGACGGATTCACCCGGTCCTTACAAAGCCGTATATATTGATTTGCAGGGAGTGGAAATAACAGGAAGCGATGGAAATGCGGTAATGATAAATGTACATCCCGGTATTTACAACTTGCTGAATTTTTCAAACGGAACAGATACGCTTATTGCTACAGGAACATTGGGGATAGACAATATACAACAGATACGACTTATCCTCGGACCAAACAATTCGATTGTGGTAGACAGTGTGACTTATCCTTTAAGTACGCCAAGTGCTGAGCAATCGGGCTTGAAACTTCAGGTGCACCAGACTTTGCAAGCAGGTGTTCTTTACACTGTATTGCTTGATTTTGATGCCAATCAATCAATTGTTTTAGAAGGTAACGGAACATATAAACTGAAGCCTGTTATCAGAACAATTGAAACTGCATTGAGCGGAGCGATCAAAGGTAAGATCTCACAGATTGGTGTAGCAGCCGTGATTACTGTTACGAAGGATTCTTTTTCCTATTCATCAAATGTTAATGCTACCGGTGATTTCCTCGTTGCAGGTATCCCTCCGGGAACATATTCTATTACGATTACTCCTGCATTTCCTTTAAAGACGTTCACACAAAACAATATTATTGTTACTACAGGTATTACTACCAACATTGGAACAATAACTTTGCAATAGTATAAAGCATTTATCTGAAAACACTGTGCTTTTTAAGAAAAAGCGCGGTGTTTTTATTTTAGCTTACTCTGAAATGATGTGTGAATGATATAAATTATTACAGAAGTTCTGTAAACGATGCGGAGTCATAGTTACTCACCTTTGCCAAGTGAAAATGTATTCACGATTTAAAAAATTAATGATGAAAAAAATAAAAATACTAACAGCACTAACGATAGTATCTGCTGTTATAATTCTGGGCTGTAACAAAACTCAATCAGACGCAACACCATCTGCAACAAACCCAATGGTAATACCCGTTCAAACAACAGTGCAGACTAATGTATCTCTCGCAGGCACTTCCGGTCTTGCAGTTCTTGCGGGGTCAGCAGTTACCAATACCGGAGCAACAACTATCACCGGTGACCTTGGATTAAGTCCGGGTACTTCTGTCGGTGGATTTCCTCCCGGAATATTGAATGGAACGCAGCATATCAATGATCCTATTGCCACTCAGGCAAAACTTGATCTGACTGCTGCATATAATGATTGTGCAGGAAGAACATGTACAGACATTGTAACCCTTTCGGGAAATATTGGTGGACTTACGCTTACTCCGGGATTGTATAAATCAACCTCTTCATTAGCCATTTCATCAGGTGATCTTACATTTGATGCAAAAGGAAATGCAAATGCAATTTTTATTATACAAATAGCATCAACACTTACTACAACATCAGGAAGACAAGTTATATTAAGCGGAGGAGCATTGGCATCAAACATCTTCTGGCAGGTGGGTAGTTCTGCAACATTTGGAACTACTTCTGTTTTTAAAGGAACCGTACTGGCGATGCAATCGATCACTTTAAATACAGGAGCAACACTTAATGGCAGAGCTTTGGCAAGAACAGGTGCAGTTGTTATGGAAGGCAATACTATTGTAAAAGAATAATCAGGTTAAGAATATAAGAATAAAAGAGTGTTGCATTTCGTGCAGCGCTCTTTTTTTTATTTTAAATTTTTATACAACTGTCTGCTTAATGAATGTGAATAATGTAAGTTATAAAAAAAGTTATGTAACACTTCATTTCTTAAAGAAGTTCAATTTTACAACGTGAAAATTCATTCACATGTTTCCTGCAATCAGTGGAAACTAAATCTAAATCAAATGAAAAATAAATTACTATTTATTATTACAACACTGGCATTCATTTCACTTCCGAAGATAAATTTCGGACAGATCACATTAGGTCCCGCTGCATCCAGATTTGCTATCTTCACTTCCTCCGGGGCAGTGAGTGATAATGCAAGTGCACACTCACATGTTACAGGTGATGTTGGAACAAACGGTGGTGGTCTTATCACAGCAAACTCTTTTGGGAATGTAAACGGAGTGATGCACTCAGGTGCAGATGGTGCAACAGCATCATGTGCCACAGCTTTAGCAGCAACTATCAGTCAGATAAATACAAGTACTTCAACTTTCTTTCCTTCGGGAACAATGGGAAGCGGAATTGTTTTCGACTCTGGTGTATATTCCATTGCAGCAAATGCAACATTGACTTTAAATTTAATTTTAGATGCACAAAATAATCCGAATGCACAATTCATTATAAAAATTGGCGGAACATTCGGAGCAAATACAAATGCAAAAGTAATCCTGGTAAACGGAGCACTTGCCTGCAACGTATATTGGAAAGTAGTTGGCGCGGTGAGTATTGCTTCAGGTGTTACCATGAGAGGAAATATTATCAGTGGTGGCGCAATTACGATGGCATCAGGCGATTCATTAGAAGGAAGAATTTTTACTACAGCCGGACTTATTCAAATTGATGGAATAACTGCTTTTACACCAAGTGGCTGCAACAGTGTTTCTCTTTCAGGACCAACATTGCCTAATCTAGCTTCTACAGCATGTTATTCTATTTTTTCAAGTAGTGGAGCACTTACAAATACGGTAGGTACAACATCTGCCGTAGGTGATGTTGGAAATAATGGAGGCGGTGCAATTACCGGTTGGACTCCTGCCGCAGTTACAGGAACTCTTCACACCATTCAGGATAGTTCTACGATTCATTGTGCAGCGGACTTGTCAAAACTTTACGATTCGCTTAACGCAATGGTTCCTGATATTACGTTGTTATATCCGGCACAGTTCGGACATAATCTCACACTTACACCTCATGTTTATATTATGAATTCGGCTGCAACATTTACCGATTCACTTTACCTTGATGCACAAGGAAATGCTAATGGCGTATTTGTTATAAAGATTGGTGGCGCACTTTCGACAAGCACGTATTCAAGAGTTAAACTGATAAATGGTGCCCAATCTAAAAATGTTTTCTGGATGGTTCAGGGTCAGGTCGACATAAATAATTATTCTGTTTTCAGAGGCAATATTATTGTAGCTGCAGGTAGTATCAATTTACTGAATAGTGGTGTAGTGCTTGACGGAAGAGCATTTACTTTAAACGGAAGTATAACAACTCAGGGCCTGGCTGTTACAATGCCACCTGGATGCAGCCTTTCAACGAACATTACCACACAGCCGGTAAATCAAACAACATGTTCCGGAAACGCGGTACAATTTTCTGTTGTTGCAAGCGGATCGAGTTTAACATATCAATGGAGGAAAGGAACTGTTAATTTAACAAACACAGGAAATATTTCAGGAGCAACTTCTGCAACACTTACAATTAATCCTGCAGGTATATCTGATATCGCGGCAAACTATAATGTTGTTGTTTCAAATACTATCTCGAATTATGTGGCTCTGATTGTTAATACATCACCGGCTATATCCGTTGCACCATCCAGTCAAATAGCATGTCCTTCAGGTTCTGCAAATTTCAATGTAACTGCAACGGGAACAGGTCTTACCTATCAGTGGAGAAAAGGAACTGTGAACTTAACAAATAGCGGAAATATATCAGGAGTAACATCTGCATCACTTACAATTAATCCGGCTTCAGTTTCTGACACCGCCTCAAATTATAATGTTGTGATCAGCGGCACATGTTCACCGAATACTACTTCAACTAACGTTTCACTGTCAATTAATAATTCTATTGTTATTACCGGGGCACCTTCAAATCAAACAGCTTGCGCAGGCAGTTCAAATGGATTTTCTGTAGTCGCTGTTGGAGGAGGATTAACTTATCAGTGGAGAAAAGGAAATGTGAACTTAACCAATTCAGGAAATATTTCCGGGGCAACTTCTGCAATACTTACAATTAATAATGTAACTTCTACTGATGCCGCTTCAAATTATAATGTAATTATTTCAGGAACGTGTTCACCAAACGATACATCAACAAATGTTTCTTTAGCAGTAAATTCTGTTCCTACAATTACAGGAACTACTCCTAATTCTATTTGTGGCCCCGGTGCAGTAACACTTGGTGCAATTGCAAGTGCAGGAATTGTAAACTGGTATGCAAATACAACAGGTGGCTCATCACTCGCAACAGGTTCAAGTTATACAACACCAAATATTTCAGCAAACACAACAATGTATGTGGATGCAACACTCACCGGCTGCACAACGATCTTACGAAGTGCGGTGATTGCAACCGTAAATACTATTCCGACTATCACCGGAACAACTCCTGGCACTGTTTCCGGTTCGGGTACCGTAACACTTGGTGCTACATCCAGTTCAGGAATCATTAACTGGTATGCAAACAAAACAGGAGGTATATCACTTGGAACAGGAACAAGTTATACAACACCAATAATTACAGCGAATGATACATTGTATGTGGATGCCACACTTGCACCTTGTACCACAGTTTTACGCACTAAAGTTATTGCAACGGTAACTGTTGCTACCGGCATTTCTTCTATTGATGCAGGTAATACAAATGCTGTCAATATTTATCCGAATCCGTTTACTTCTTCAATTGACATCAAACTAAACGATGCAACGAAAATCAGTAATTGCGAATTCAGAATGTATAACATTTTAGGAGCAGAAGTATTGAATACAATCATCACCAAACAAACAACGACAGTCGAAACAAATACTCTTCCTTCAGGAATTTATTTCTACAACGTACTCATCAACAATAAGACTATTCAATCAGGTAAACTGATTTCTCAATAGTAAATAAATAGTTTAAAAGGTAACAAAGTCCTCTTCCTGATCATTCAGGTTGAGGGCTTTTGTTTTAATAAACTTTTTATGTGAATAATGTAAATTAAAACAAAAGTTCTGTAACACTGCAAAGTCTTCATAAGCTCACCTTTGTTGAGTAAAAAATACAAAAAAAACAAACGTATTATGAAAAACATAACTGAATTAAGGGGAAACTGGAACGAAACAAAAGGAAAACTCAAACAAAAATTTGCAATGCTTACCGATGATGATCTGCTGCTGATTGAAGGTAAACAGGAAGAGATGATAGGCAGGCTGCAGATCAAACTTGGTAAAACTAAAGATGAAGTTAATCTTCTTATTTCCCAATTGTAAGACCCATCAAATCAAAATCATAAAGTACATACCGCAAATACTAATTAAAATCAAAGATGAAAAAATCAATGTTAATGGTAATGGCAGCAGGCTACGTGCTGATAACTATTCTGGCAGAATGTAATTCCCCATCCAAAAAAGTAGAGAATGCTACCGAAAATCTAAGGGAAGCTAAACAGGAATTAAACCAGGCGCAAATGGATTCTGCTGCTGATTTTGAATTATTCAAAAAAGAATCGGAAGCAAAGATCGACAATAATGAAAAATTGATCACTGCATTCAGACAAAGAATGGCAACCGATAAAATAAAAATAAAAGTAATCGATCAAAAAGTTATTGATGATCTGGAACAACGGAATATCAATATGAGAAAAAGAATGGAAGAATATAAAGGCAAAAGCAAAGACGAATGGAATGAATTTAAAATTGAATTTAACCGCAGCATGGATGATCTCGGAAATGCCGTTAAAAAATTAGGATTTAAAAACACCAAATAAATAATTACTGATATGAAAAAATTAATCTTAACAACAATCTTATTTGCAAGCATCCTGCATTTTAATGTAAATGCTCAGGAGAATTACGGTAAAACCTTAAACTTAGGATTAGGCATTGGAGGCTATTCGGGTTATTACGGCTATATAGGGCGTACACTTCCTGTATTTAATATCAACTATGAATTTGATGTGGCAAAGAATTTTACATTAGCTCCGTTCATAAGTTTTTATACATACTCCAATCAGTATTATTGGGGAAATAATAATAATCCATACCAGTATTACTCGTATCACGAAACGGTTATTCCTGTTGGAGTGAAAGGAACATACTATTTTGATGACCTGCTGAATGCAAGCCCTAAATGGGATTTTTATCTGGCAGGCTCATTAGGATTTGCAATTGTAAATTCATATTGGGATAACGGATATAACGGAGACAGAAATTTCTATCATTCACCAAGCCCTTTATTTCTGGATATACACGTTGGCGCAGAGTATCATTTTAACAGCAAACTTGGTGCTTTCCTTGATCTGTCAAGTGGAGTTTCAACAGTAGGTTTGGCAATTCACGGTGCAAAATAAAAAATAAAATTATGGGAAATATACTTTACGCATTAGCAGTTATACTGATTATTTTTTGGGCAATTGGATTCCTGGGATACAATGCCGGTGGAATTATTCATGTACTTTTAGTCATCGCTCTAATTGCAGTAATACTAAGAGTTATTCAGGGTAAAAAGATTCTTTAAAACTAAAAACAGATGAAAAAAATTACACTTTGTTTTATGATACTATTGTTATCATTAACATTTCAACCGATCGTATCAAATGCTGCAAATCCTTCTTCGGCTTTGGTTATCACAAACACAACAGAAGGTAAAGATCTGCTCCGCAGGTTAAACGAAATAAATGCGATGGACAAGTCAAATTTAAAATCGTCAGACAAGAAAAATCTTCTCGCAGAAGTCCGCTCAATAAGAGAAAATCTCAAAGCAAAAGATGGTGGAATATATCTTTCCGTTGGAGCAATAATTATTATCCTGTTGCTGATCATTATTTTGTTGTAAAAAACTAAAAACACTTTTAAATCAATCATAATAAATTACAGAACTAAATAAAATGGAAAATTCAAACAACACAGGAAAAGTGATCGGAGCAATACTGATCGGTGCTGCAATAGGCGGTGCATTAGGAATTCTGTTCGCTCCAGACAAAGGAAGTGAAACACGTAAAAAACTTTTAGCTTCAGGTGATGATCTTACCGATGCACTAAAAGAAAAATTCAACTTACTTCTGGAAGAAGCAAAAAAAGAAGTTGAATCTGTTAAAGAAAGAGCAAATGATTTTATCGGAAACGGATCAGCAAAAGTTGAAAAGTCGAGAGTAAACTAATTGTTATAAAAGCAAACTCTTTAAAATTCATAATCAACAGCCGGGGTGCGCGCATTCCGGCTGTTAGTAATAGAAAACGAAAATGGAAACTAAAGCAAATCTGATCGAACCTCTTATAGAAAGAGTAGAACAGTATGGTAAAACAAGTTTTGAATTACTTAAACTAAGGTCTCTTGATAAAACTGCAGATATTGCTTCAACATTGATCTCCCGGTTGTTTCTGGTAGTTGTTATTTCAATTTTTGCAATCACTCTCAATATAGCAATTTCGCTTTGGCTTGGTGAGTTGCTTGGAAAAAATTATTATGGATTTTTAGTTGTTGCTTCATTCTATGGTCTCACCGGAATTATTTTATTTTTCATTCATCCTCTGATCAAGGAACGGGCGAATAATTCCATCATTACACAATTGCTTAATTAATATTTTTAATGAAAAAAATTAAACCGTCTGCAATACTAAAAATTGCGATTCGCGAATTGGAAAATAAACAAGCTGTCGAATTCGCTTTACTTAAAGATCAGTTTTTATATACGTATGAAAGTATAAAACCTTTCAATTTTATTAAAAATACAATTAAGGAAATCACATCGTCAACAAATTTTAAAGACGATCTGCTCGGTACTTCTGCAGGTCTGGCAGCCGGTTATTTATCAAAGGAAATTGTGGTAATGAGATCTCATAATCCTCTCAAAAAACTATTGGGAACTATCGTGCAGCTTGGCATTTCAACTGTCGTGGCAAAAAATCCGGAAGCCATAAAACTCATCGCAGGTAAAATAATTAACCTGATCGGCAAAAAGAAGATCACTTCTCACGATTCGTAATTTTATTTATTGTTCCCATGTGCAGATTTTCCATCTACGATATCTTTTACTGCTTTTTCTTTTTATTAGCTTAACCGTTGCAACTGCGCAGGAAAGAAAGACCGATGGTGTTAGTTTGATAAATTCCGATAAGGAAAAACAATCTTCAACCATTCACGAAAACTACTCGAATCCTTTTCTTGGTTACAAAGGAAAAAAGGTAAGAAATATCAGTATTGTAGTGCTTGACCCTTTTGATAATTCAGTTAATGAACGTTATGGAAGCAGTCTCAATTATCTTGAACGCACAGGTAATAAACTTCACATTTCTTCCAAAGAAAAAATTGTTCGGAATCAACTTTTATTTAAAGCGGGGAGAGAACTTGATCCGCTTGAATTAAGTGAATCAGAAAGACTGTTGCGATTATCGCCTTCTATTTTCGATGCACGCATTTATGTTCAGAAGTTATCGGGAAAGAAAAATGACAGCGTTGATGTGATGGTGGTGGTTCAGGATAAATGGTCAACATTAGCTGGAAGCAGAATGGATGCAAATGCTCCGGATGCAGATTTCTCAGAAAAGAATTTTTTAGGATATGGCCATCAGATTGAAGGAGATATTATTTGGAACAATACCGCCCACACTGTAAATACATCAGGAAAATATTCTGTTTTCAATATCGGTAAAACACATATCAGTGCTGCGGTATTTTATGCTACCATTCCCGAAAATCAACAGTTCGGAATAACAGCCGAACGGCTCTTTTATTCGCCACTGTCGAAGTGGGCTGGCGGAATAAGTTTGATAAAAAACTACACGGTCTTTCCCCAGACTGATGCAGGAAAAGAATTGTCAACCAGCTCTGCATTAAATTATAATACCTATGATCTGTGGGGTGCAAAAAGTTTTCCGCTCACTCAGGACAGATCAGCATCATTAGATAAACGCAGCAGTAACTTTATAATCGGAGCTCGTTATTTTCGGTTGGATTATCTTGACCGGCCTTCTTTTGATATTGATGTCAATCACTCAAACCTCAACCAGCAATTGTACCTTATGAATTTCGGTTTTTCGAAAAGGAAATATTACCGCGACCGTTATCTTTTCCGGTACGGAGCCAATGAAGATATTCCCGAAGGTGTTTCGGTTGAGTTTGTAATTGGCGGATTAAAGAAGGAAATAACTCCGGTGTGGTATTACTCCGGTTTTAAGTTTGCGACCGGTAAGCATTTTGAAAATCTCGGATATTTATCGGGTGGCGTGAGTTATGGTTCTTTCTACAATACCTCTTTTATGGGATCAGGCGCAGTAAATCTTGATGGCTTTTATTTCTCAGATCTTATCAAACTGCATCGATGGTATTTCCGTCAATTCTCACGTTTCAATTTTGTTGAAGGGATTGACCGTCTGCCAAACGAAAATCTGAATATTAACGGAACGCAGATGTATGGATTTACGAGTGACGGGTTATCATCCAAGAGCAAAATGGTCCTTAATTTTGAATTTGTATTGTATTCACCATACAAAATCTTAGGGTATCAGTTTGCACCTGTATTTTTCTGCGGGTTAGCAGGTATGGGAATCAACTTTGGAAACATGTTCAGCAGTCAGATCTATCAGGCATATGCAATCGGTATTCTCATCAGAAATGAATATCTGAATTCAGGTACTTTTAAAATTTCAATCGGTCTTTATCCGGTTATGCCGGGCAATCCGGACTACACGTTAAAAGCTATTCCGGGTTCGAGTTACGATGTAAAGGCACGCGATTATTTTATTTCGAAACCGGATATGGTTTCGTATCAGTGAAGAAATATTCTCTGAAATGAATTTTCGTTCCGATGATGTGTGAGTTGTATAAGTATTTCTAAATGTATTGTAACATTTAACGTGCTGTGATTTTTAACCTTCGTGCGTTGTGAAAATGTATTCATAACATAAATTAAAAATCATTATGTCAACTGCAATTAAAGCTGAGCATAAAAATTTGTCTCCGGCTGAAAATCAAAAGAACATTGAACATCACAAAACTGCATCAAAGCATCTGGAAGCTGCGTCAAAACATCATCTGGAAGCTGCAAAGCATCATGAACAGGGAAATCATCTTGACGCGGCACAAAGTACAATTGTAGCGAATGGACATCTTCACCTTGCAAACGAAGCTCAAAAAGAAGATGTAAAACATCATGCTACAAATTAATTAATTTTAGCAAATTATCTTGAATTGATTAAAGCACCATTCAATAAAGTGGTGCTTTTTTCTTCTTAAATTTTCTGATTCACATTTTAAAAATAAAATTCAATGACACAGGCAAGATATATAGGCATCTGGATGGATCATTCCGTTGCACACCTCATGGAATACAAGCACGACCCGATAGAAACAATAACCGTAGCATCAAAATTCACACATCAGGCAAAAGAAAACGCATTGGGCAAAAGTGAAAACCTGATGCACAATAAAGAACAACATCAACAATCGGAATACTATAAAAATCTTGGTGAAGTGATCAAAAATTATGATGAGGTTTTGCTGTTCGGTCCAACAAGTGCAAAGGTTGAATTACTAAATTCGTTGAGAGCAGATCATCTTCATACTACTATAAAGATCAAAATCAGGCAAACAGATAAGATGACCGAGAACCAGCAGCATGCTTTTGTAAAAGAACATTTCTCGAAAGAAGGGTTTTAACAGTACTAACTGTAAACGATGTGTAATGTTAAAAAAACTGATTCCTGTTAAAGCTCACCTGAAAGAAACACTTCGCAGGTCAATAGTTAAAACTGTCAGTTATCGGATTGCCATGTTAATAATGGACTTTACGGCAATCTATTTATTTACAGGACAAGTGAAGGTTGCTCTGGTTTTTATGGTTGTAAGCAATATATATGCAACCGTTGGTTACTTTTTACATGAACGTATCTGGGACAAAATCCTCTGGGGAAAAATACTTCATGATAAGGCGGAAAAAAAATAGCGCGATGTTTTTCTTTGAATTAATAAATCAAAAAGAAAACCTTCATGTGTGAATTGTATAACAATTTTCAAATGTTGTGAAACATTTTACACTCTCGGAAAGTCCAACTTTGATGCATCTTATTTATTAATCAAAAATTCAAATCCTCTCACAAGAAAATGGCGATAACATACTATATGGTTCAATTACCACCACTGTTGTTATTCATCTTGCTTACTGTTCTTTCAGGAACTTTAGCAGGAATAATAACCTATCTGGTACGGACATATCTGGAAGTAAAAATTCTCAGGTCGCACAATGAAGTAACAGGATTCATTTTTATCGCAATTGCGGGATTCTATGCATTGCTTCTTAGTTTTGTCGTGTTTGTGGTATGGGACGAACTGAACGAAACGCGCACCAATGTGAGTAACGAAGGAAGCTCGGCAATGGGTTTATACCGCGACATAAAATACTATCCGGATACCATTGCATCAAAACAACTCACAATCGTGTATCTCGATTTTGTGTACAATGTGATTGATGAAGAATTTCCCAATATGGCCATTATGAAACCCAGTCGGAGAACTCCTGAATCGTTGAACCGTGTGTTTTTTGAAATAGAACACCTGAAGCCCCAAACTCAAATTCAAACACAATTGGTTGCGGAGATGTTCCGTCATTTGAATCAGCTTGTAACGTACCGCGGACTAAGAACCATGTCGATCGAAACAGAAATACCTCCGCCCATCTGGCTCCCGATCATTTTGGGTGCCGTCATCACAATGATCTATGCCATGCTGCTTGATATTGAACACACACGAATGCATATCGCCATCAATTCGTTGCTCGGGGTTTTCATATCGATGTTCATTTTCATCATCATTATTCTTGATCATCCGTTCACAGGATCAATCGGAATTAAACCCAAAGCATACAAGGAAATATTTACGCTCGAATCGTGGGCAAATGAAAAACATATTAAAGATTAGATAAAACATATGAAAATTAAAATCATTTTATTCCTGATGAGCGCATCGCTTCTTGTTTTATCTTCCTGCGAATCGCATGAGAAAAAAGTGGATGATGCCTACGAGCGTGTGAAAGAATCGAAAAAGAATTTTAGAGACACCGTGAGAACCGTTGTAAATACAGAAAAGCCGGCAGAGAAAATAAAGGTCGTTTTAAAAAATGAAACAGTTGATGAATGGACACTTTTTAAAACTGAAATAGATAATAAAATAATAGAGAGCGAAAATAAAATCAGAGAATTAATACAGAAACGAAACGCTTCTGATAACAAATCAAAATTCGACAGACAAATTACACGCCTGGAACAAAAAAATAATGATCTTCGCAAACGAATGAACGACTACCATGAAGAAGTAAAAGTGAAATGGGAAAAATTTAAAGTTGGTATGCATCATGATATTGATGCCATTGGGATTGAACTGAAAGATGTGACGATAAATAATAAGAAAGTAAAAAAATAATCATGGCACGAAATATTCATTTATCAGCTACCTCTACCCTGCCCGATGAAAAAATTTCGAAAGAAGAAGCAACCATTGAGAATGAAAAGTTAATACAAAAACTTTCGCAAATCCAGGATAAACTTTATGCGCAGGGTAAATATGCGGTGCTCATTATTTTGCAGGGAATGGATACTGCAGGAAAAGACAGTGCAGTGAAGCATGTTTTCTCGGGTGTGAATCCTGCGGGCTGCAATGTGCGTTCGTTTAAAGTACCAACTGCAATAGAAGCTGCGCATCATTTTTTGTGGAGGATAAATAAAGAATGTCCGCAAAAAGGAAGGATACATATTTTCAACCGTTCGCATTACGAAGACCTTTTGATACCAATCACAAACAATTTGCTGAAAGAAGAAAAACTGAAAGTGCGTTGCGAAGAAATAAATATTTTTGAGCGTGGGCTGATAAATGATAATACCATTTTGTTAAAATTCTTTCTTAATGTATCACACAAAGAGCAACTGAAAAGATTGGAAGAACGCAGAGACGATCCGGATAAAAGATGGAAGTACAGTAAAGAAGATGGTATTGATATCGCAAAGCATACTAAGTTTAAAAAGGCATACGAATTTGTTTTCGAAAATTGTTCGGAAGCCTGCGAATGGAAAATTATTCCGGCAGACAAAAAATGGTTTAAGAATTATGCCATTCTTAAAGAAGTCGTAAAAAAGTTAGGCAAATACAAGATTGAATATCCGGAATTGAAAAGGGAGAAATAAATATTTTATCTGTTATACATGTCGTTCGCAATGTTCCATTATTTTTTCATCAAGGTCATTCAATAAATTTTTATGTCCCACAGCACCGTAAAGTTCCAGAGCTTTTGGAAAGTCTTTCATTCTGAATTTTTGCCGGGCTTTTTCAATTTTAATGATGTCGAACCGGATATTGTTTTCTTCGCGAATTTCTTTGTCGAGTTCAATGATAACATTGTCCTGAAGTTTTGCAAACTCTCTTAGTCTGATACATTCTCCCTCAAAAAAGTCGTCAACCAAAAAATTAAAGTCATGTAAAATGTGGTCGAACACTTCGGGTTTGTCGTCTGATAGAAAGTCAGTAAGCCGCTTCTTGTCGGCAAATCCAAGCTGGTCGAGGTAAAACGGGTGACTTATTATCGAATGGTCGAACTGATAAAGAACCTGTCCGATTGAAAAACGATAATCAACAAGAAATTTTTTGCGTTTGTTCGTGTATATCCCCACAGTAAATTCACCGCTTGAATCTTTGCCATTTTGGTAGTTGTCAAACTCAAACTGGTGTTGTTTTAAAAAGGGCTCTATAATTTTAAGTCCCTTCGTCAAGCCTGCTAATGTTTGCATTGTCTTTTACGATTACAACTTTTGCATTAATTTTAAGAACACATTACGATCACAAATATCGAATTTTATTATTATTTCCCCTAACAACTATCAACTACAATGTGTGAATGATATAATTTATTTCAAAATTTCTGTAATACCAACCTGTCATCCGTAACTCAACTTTGAGCAGAAAAAAATTTAAGGATCAAAGCGAATGAGTACAAAAGCTAAAGAGCAAAAAAACACAGACAAACCAACGGGACAATCCGCACCACAATGGGCGAAATTCAGAACAGAAATGCTGAATTCATTTCCTTCTCCTTTCAGAGGCGAACAGGATCCTTTAGCTGAAGGGATCAATATTGCTGTTCGCGAGTTGGATAAACTTAAGCCTGAGAAAAAAGGCAGTGCTGCATTCCTCGGTACAAATTCTGCACTTACCATTGATTTCAAAAACGTGAAAAACTCTTCTTTAAATCAGAAGATGAGTACTTCAGAAGAAGTGATAAAGCAGGTGGTTAAAATGTTTGAAGGTATGCCGAATTGGGGACATCCGCTTACGATGAATAACGTGAATCCGCAGGGAAATACGGCTGCAATTATTGCGGCAATGCTGTCTGAAATATTTGCACCAAATATTATTGAAGGAGAATATGCATGGAATGTGCATCAGGCAGAACTCGAATCGGGAGGAATACTGGCAAACCTTGCCGGATGGGAACCGAAGAAAGCAGGATGTGTTTACACGTATGGGGGTTCAGGTTGCTGGACGTATGGTTTAAAATATGCGCTCACACGTGTGCTGCCCGATTCACGGAATAAAGGAATTCGAACGGATGCAAAAATTATCTGCTCACAACAGGCGCATTATACCATGCTCAACAGCACCGACTGGACTGGCATTGGCATGAACAATATTATAAAGATAAAAACAGATGTGGATACGAATGCAATGGATATGCAACATCTCGAACAGATTTTGAAAGTGTGTCAGGCAAAACATATTCCGGTAGCTTCTGTTGTTTGTACAATGGGAACTACCGATGCCAGTGCATTTGATCCGGTGGAAAGTGTAAGGAAGTTATTGGATAAATATCCGAATCCGCAAGGTTACGGTAAAACATTTTTGTATTGCGATTCGGTGATCGGTTGGTCGTGGATCGTTTTTAAAAATTACGATTTCTATAAAAATCCTCTTGGCTTTTCAAAAGAGGTATTGCCATATCTTGAAGAAAATTATAATGCCATAAAAGGGATTTTTTATGCCGATGCATTTGGTGTCGATTTTCATAAATCAGGGTTCTCTCCTTATATCAGCAGTGCTTTTGTTTATAGGGATGCCAAAGAGTTTGAAACAATTCTTTCGCGTGGACAATCTGCGTATTTGCAACCGCGTTCACCTTACAATCCGTTGAATTATACATTGGAAGTTTCGAGGGCAGCAACAGGTTCGCTCGCAGGCTGGGCAACACTTAAGTTTTTTGGATACGAAGGTTTTCAATCGGTGTTGGGTGGCATACTCGAAAATAAAGTGTACTTAAAAGATCAGATCGCGAAACAATCAGATATGGTTTGTGTAAATCAGTCGGATACCGGATTGGTTACATTGTTGAGAATTTACCCGAAAAATATTGATGCGAAAGCACAATTCAAACGTGAGTTGTGCGGAAAAACTTTTCGTGCTGATCTTATAAAAAACAATAAACTTACGCAAGCCATTGGTGATAAACTTTTCGAATGGTTTCGTTCGGGCAAGAAAATAAACGGACAATGCACACCATATCTCAGTTTCAGCACAGGCTTTCGGTGTGCCGAATACAACAGAGATATGAAAGATAAAGAAGCGATGATCTACGCTGTTAAAATGTTTCCGATGAATGTCCATACCACACCTGAAATTATGGATCATGCTCTTACATGTATTGTTGCCGCAAGAGATGAGGTACTTAATATTTCTTAAATATTTTCATAATCATCAATCAATAGATGTGAATGATATAATTTATAAAAAAATTATGTAACAGATTTCATCGTTAGTCAGCCCAATTTTGTTATTGTAAATTATTCAGACAATGAAAAAGAAAGTTGATAAAACAAATCCTGTAGAAACGGATAGTAACAAAGACAAACCTGCATTTCCCGGATATCCCGGTTATCCTGCAAGCGATGATATTTACGCGCAGTTCAAAGAAGAAAATGATCTAGATCCGGAAGATATTTCTAAAAAGAAAGTTGCCGATGAAATGAAGAATACCGGGAAAAATAATGAAAAGGATTTTGATGAAGATGAAACAGGAGACGATCTTGATATTCCCGGATCTGAACTGGATGATGATCAGGAAAACATCGGAAGTGAAGATGAGGAGAATAATTATTACAGCCTAGGTGGTGATGATCATAATGACCTGGAAGAAGATAAAGGTGACTGATCTATGTGACACAAATGCATAGATTATTTTAAGTCATTCTTCTGTCATTTATCAAAAGTCAATAAAAATAAAACTGAATTCGTATGAAAAGAAAAGATAAAATGAAGCCGGATAAGCCGGTTTTTGAAAAGAAATTAGACAGTACCGGTATTGATACCAATGCCGATAAAACAGGTACAGATAATAATGCGGATGCAACCGAAAGCCGAAGTGACAAAGCGGGTAAGGAAAGCCGATTTGATAAACCAAAAAGAGAATATGATCCGGATAAAACCGGCATAGATATTCATTCGGATAAAACCAAAACGGAAAAATAATCATAAATAAATTTGTCATGGAAAATCAGAAAAAATCAACAGAGGCAATTACCAAAGTAGTAGATAATATTCATCAGGAAATTCAGCCTGAGCTTTATGAACAAAGCGCAGATAAAAATGCTGTTAACAAAGAAGCAGAAAAAGAATTGAATGCAAAGATCCTTAATATTACAATGAAGATAAATGGGCAATATCCCGAGCTCTCTAAATATATAGAAGAAATGACCGAAACAATTCCTGATGAAAAACATCCGGAAATAACACTGAAGGATCTAAGCTCATATTATGAGTCACTGAATTCGATGCTGAATAAATATGTGGTGGAGCATCCAATAAAATAAAATGCACTTTTTAGAAGATATCAAAAATCAAATTACTGAATTTCTGCTTAGCAGGCTTGAACTCACACGAATACTGGTATTTGAGAAGATAGCTAAAATTCTGTCAGCATTATTTACCGGAATTATTCTGGCTGTTATTTTCCTGTTTGCAATTCTTTTCTCAAGTTTATTTGCAGGAATTTATTTTTCTCAGCTCTTTCAAAATCCGCTTTACGGATTCGGGATTGTGGCAGCATTTTATGTACTGATGATTTTGATAGTATTTGTATTTCGCAAACAATTACTCGAAAAGTTTTTTTTCAATACGTTGATCCAACTGTTTAATGAAAAAAATTAAAGCGGGGAATTTTATACCTGAATTTCCGATTACGGTATCGTTATAATTATGTAACATTTACTGTGAATTGTATAATAATTATGGCTGCTTCTAATTCTAAATTTACGGCATAGCTTTCCAAATACAATTATAACCGCATGCATTAACAACAATCAGATTAAGGGTTATTCATTGTTTCGAAAATTATTTCAACAATGATAAACGTGCTGAAAAATATATTTAAGATTATAGCATGGCTTTCAGGGTCTTTGCTACTTCTCTTTATTGTACTGATCTTTTTGATACGTTTACCTTCCGTTCAAAATTACGTTACACATAAAGCAACCGGTTATGTTTCATCCAAAACACACACAATTATTGAACTGAAACGGTTATATATCGTGTTCCCAAAATCTATTGTTATTGAAGGACTATTTGCTGAAGACAGAAATCACGACACACTGATAGCTATTGGTCAATTGGAATTGAATGTGAATTTATACGGACTTCTGAATAAAAAAGTTGAAGTAAATAATTTGCTGATTGCAGATTTGAACAGTCATATTAAACGTATTTTACCCGACAGCAGTTTTAATTTCAATTTTATTTTAAAAGCATTCAGCAGTGATGTTGTAAAAAAGGAACCTCTGCCAAAAGACACTGTAGCATGGAAGATCATTGTCAATTCGATTGTACTTCAACATATTCAGGCAACATTTTCAGATGAAGTGAGTGGGATGAATATGCTTTATGAAATCGGTAATTTAAAAATCTCACTGAAAGACATGGACATCAAAACCATGCGCTTTGATGGCGATGAGTTATCTCTTACCGATGCCAATGTCAGAATCATAAAAACAAAATATTCTCCTGCAACGATCGATACAATAACAACTGTACTCCCTGCTGTTTCTCTTCACCAACTCAAACTGCATCAGGTTCAGTTTTATTTTGCTGATGAAACAAGTGGAATATTGATCGCTGCAAAAACAAAAGATCTATTGGCAAAACCGGAACATATTGATCTGAATGCACAAATTATTAAAGTTAATGAGCTGGAAATAAATGACGCATCAACCATAGTAGCCGTTAAAAAAAATACGAATACCAATCAAATTCCTGACACAACAAATACCATAAATAAAGGTTGGCAGATACAAACCGATAAACTTTCGCTGGAAAAAGTGAATGTGCGTTTTGATATCACAAATGAGCCCAGACAAGGTTATGGAATGGATTACAATCATCTTTTCCTCACCAATGTGAATACGGATATTGAAGATGCATTTTACAGTCCTGAAAAAATTTCGGCAACGGTCAGACACCTTTCATTACATGAACAATGCGGACTTGATCTTCAACAATTAAGTTCAAAAATCGAGTACGATGATCAGCATGCAGCAGTAAAAGATCTTTCGATAAAAACCACACACAGTTCGATCAATACTGATCTGGAAGCTTCTTATTCATCGATAAGCAAGGTAAGCAAAAGCATTGGAGAACTTGGGATACATTCAAATTTCCGTAACTGCAAAATAGCATTCGAAGACGTATTCCTGTTTGCACCTGTGATGAGAAATCAAACACCGTTTAAAGGTAAAAGCGGGGAAATAATTTTCGCAAACGGAAAAATAAACGGACTGATGAAAAACCTGTACGCGACTAATCTTATCCTGCGTGCCGGGCAAACAACAGCGCTTGTTCTCGATGGACATATTATTGGATTACCTGATGCTAAAAACTCTTTTTACGATATCAATATGAAATCATTCGTAACTAAAAAATCGGATGTATTAAAATGGATCCCGCAAAAAAATCTTCCTGTAAATATTCCTTCAGCTATGTTGATGAAAGGAACATTCAAAGGATCACTCACCGATTTAAAAACAAACGTTTCGTTGAAAACAAGCTCAGGAGATGTACAGATAAACGCATCTGTAAAAAAAGTAAATGCAGATACGATTTATGCCATTACACTAATTACAAAACAACTTGATGCCGGTTATATTTTTAAACAGGATTCTCTTATCGGAACCGTTACACTTAATACCACAATAAAAGGAAAGAACTTTGCACCAGAAAATTTGGAGGCAAATATCGTAACGGAAATAAATTCGGTTGAATTACATAAAAAGGAATACCACAATATTGTGCTCACAGCTGATGCGGATCGGGAAAAATACACGGCAACCGTTATTGTTAATGATTCGAACATTCAAATGAATATGCAGGCTTTGGTGTCATTGGTCAAAAACCAGGAAGCGTTGTTTATGGATCTTGATCTGGCCGGTGCCGATCTGAATGCCCTGAAATTAACACGGGAAAATATCCGTACCAAAGGAAAATTGAATATTGATCTGAAAGGAAGAAATTTAAAAAACCTCACGGGAAGGATAAGTTTAAATAATGTACTTGTATTAAAAGACGATAAAAAATATCGCATTGATTCTTTCCTGGTAGCTGCGGTAAATGATAAAAAACATTCTTCACTAAAAATGAAAAGTGGGTTTATCAATATTGATTATGAGGGAAGCCTCACATTGGTAAATCTTAAATCAGCCATTGTCAATCATATCAATAATTATTATACCATCACGAAAGATTCATCGGGGTATGCAGAGAAAGATACTTCTGAACAGGATTTTAAACTGGCAATAAAAATACTTCCTCATCCAATATTAAATGAAGTGTTGTTCACAAAACTGAAAAATTTCAGGGGTGCTGATATAACCGGAGATTTCAACAATGTAAAGCAGGAGTTAAATCTTGTCGTAAAAATACCTGTTCTGGAATATGACGGAAACAATACGAATGACGTGAATGCTGAAGTGCATTCGGATAAAAATGCAATGAACTATTCTTTTGCTGTTTCATCATTCAGAAGCGGCAGTATCAATTTACCAAAAACAAATTTATATGGCAACCTGCAAAAAAATATACTCTCATTTGCTCTGGCAGTTTTTCATAAGGATAGCGGAAACAAATTATTTGTTGCTGGAAATATCAAACAAAAAGAGAATGAGAAATATGTTTTTCATCTTGATCAAAACCTTGTTTTCAATAATCAAAAGTGGTTATTGTCTCAGAATCATGATATCATTTTTGAAAATTCGGGTGTTTATGTTCAGGAACTTTCATTAAACAACAATCAGCAATCGATCACACTTCGCTCGGATGGGAAAGATGAAACAGCACCACTGAAAATTATTTTTAAACAATTTGAACTCGGTACAATATCACAGATTGCGGAGCATGATACTTCCATTGTTAGAGGTTTGATGAACGGAACTTTTGAAATACGTAACCTGCAAAAATCACCTGCATTTGTTTCCGATCTAAAGGTTAGCAATATTGTTTATCTGCAAAATCCTGTTGGCGATCTGAGCATACAGGCAGATAACCTTTCAGCGAATAAATACAGTGTTCATCTGGCTTTGAGTGGTCAGGATAATAAAGCAGATATTAAGGGAACATATTTCTCTTCCGAAGATCAACGGCTGGATTTTATAGCAGATATCAGCAAAATTAATTTCAAAACCATTGAGAGTTTTTCCAAAGGTCAGTTGCGCAACAGTTCCGGATACCTGACTGGAAATATTCATATTACAGGAACCGGAAATAAACCTTTGATGAATGGTGAAATTGGTTTTAAAGACGCCTCTTTCAATGTTGCATACATGAATGATTTTTTCAAATTAAAAGATGAACATTTTAAAATTGATCCTGAAGGAATTTATTTTAAATCGTTCAGCATACTTGATGAGTCAGGACAAAAAGCTTCTGTTGAAGGTGCTGTTTATACTACTGATTTTACGAGAATGAACTTCGACCTTACGGTGAAAACAAATAATTTTACTGTACTCAATACGACCATTCGTGACAATCCATTGTACTTCGGAAAAATTTTGCTCAGCAGCACAATGAGAATTCGGGGAAATGAATTACTGCCCGTTATTACGATAGATGCAAAATTATTATCGGGAAGCAGGATCACAGTTATTGTACCGTCTTCGCAATTAAGCACCGATAAAGGTGAAGGAGTTGTGGTGCTCATCGATACATCAAAAACTAATGACATCATGAACCACACGGACACGGTCCGGATGGCAACATTGATAAAAGGAATTGACCTTACAGCAAATATTGAAGTGAATAGAAATACTACATTCAAAGTTATTGTTGACAGAGTTTCGGGTGATTCGCTTGTAGTAAAAGGAGATGGTCTTTTAAGTTTTTCAATCGATCCCGGTGGCAAACAAAGTTTAACTGGAAATTATGTATTAAGTGACGGAAGTTACAATGCCTCATTTCAAAAAGTGATCAAGCGCGATTTTAAGATCAAGCCAGGAAGCTCGATCAGTTGGAGCGGAAGTCCGCTTGATGCCACTGTTGATATCACGGCTATTTATCGTACCAAAACATCTCCTGCAGATCTTCTTTCAAACGAACTTGCAGGAGCAGGGGCATCTGAACTTACAGCATACCGTAAGCTGTTAAGTTTTGATGTGAACATGATGATGAAAGGTGCATTGATAAGACCCGACATCAGCTTTATGATTGATATGCAGGATAAGGATAAAAATGCATTTGGGGGAATTGTGTACTCAAAAATAAGTTCTCTGAATAACGATGCGGCTGAACTCAACAAGCAAGTATTTGCTTTGCTCGTCATGAATAAATTTATTCCGACAGGTTCCGCTGTAAATACGGGAGAAGCAAGTGTTGTAAATACGGTTGCCCGCAACAGTGTGAATCAGGTTCTGGGAGATCAGCTAAATCAGCTTTCCGGAAAATATGTTAAAGGTGTTGAATTGAATTTTGATCTTGAGTCGAACGATCAATATACCGGAACGAGTGTGCAACAAAATACCCAGGTACAGGTCGGGTTGAAAAAAGAATTTTTAAATAACCGGATGAGTGTGCAAGTAGGAAGCAATATCAATGTGCAGGATAATGGAACAACTACAACTGATGCAAACAACTTAACCGGAGATGCAATTGTAGAATATAAAATTACCGATGACGGGCGCTTTCGTTTTAAAGCTTTCAGAGAAAATCAATACGAAGGAATTATTGATGGAATGCTTTATAAAACAGGTGTCGGAATTATCTATACAAAAGATTTTGATTCCATAAGTGAAATCTTTTCATCTCCTGAAAAAGAGGAAACCGTTGCCGAAGTAAAATGAAAATTATTCGCATATATCGTTTTCTCTTCATCCTTTTGCTGCTTACCGGTTGCACAGCATTGAAGTATATTCCTAAAGAAGAAAGTTTATATACCGGTGCAAAAGTTGAAGTGATTTCTTTAAAAAAAATTACCGGTCAGCACCTTGTTGTATCTGAAATAAAAGATCTGATCAGACCAAAGCCGAATTCAAAAATTGGTATATCGCGTCCTTACTTGTGGGTTTATTTTGTGATGGGAACAAAAGAAACTGGATTATTTCATTGGATAAAAACAAAGACAGGAGAACCACCGGTGTATAAAAGTATGACCGATCCGATGCTTGTGTCAAAGGCAATTGATGCGAAACTTTTCAATATGGGATTTTTTAATTCCTATAGTCAGCTGGAAATTATTGAAAGTAAAAATGGAAAAACCACCGGAATTTCTTACAAAATATTTTTATATGAACCTTACACTTTTGATGAAATCATTTTCCCGAAAGATTCGGACGCGTTAAGTAAAAATATAAGTGCTTCACAAAAAAAGTCATTGTTGCAAAAAGGCGCACGTTATGATCTCGAATTGCTTTTACTCGAACGAATGCGCATTGATGACCGGCTGAAACGGCATGGCTTTTATTATTTCAATCCTCAGCATATTTTGTTTAAAATGGACACTGCATTAGGTAACGGAAAGCTGCGTTTATACATTACGCTAAAACCTGAGATTCCCGACAAATCAAAATTAGTGTATCGCATTGCTGATGTAAATGTATTTCAGGATTACAAACCTGGAAAAGATTCATCCCCATCGCATACGGAAATTATTGATTCAGTATATTACAATAACAAAACAGATTATATCAAACCTGAACCGATTCTTCGTTCCATTTTTCTGAAAAATAATCAGATCTATAGCAGGCAAAAATATACGTTAACACTTAACCGACTAAATGGATTGGGTGTTTTTAAATTTGTGAATATTCGTATTGCTGATAAAGATACATCATTACCGGGATGGTTATCTGCAACTATTTTTCTCACGCCTCTTCCGCAAAAATCTGTTAGCATTGAAATGCAGGGCGTTTCAAAATCAAATAATTTTATTGGTCCGGCACTTACATTCAGTTTACGAAACCGCAATGCATTTAAGGGTGCCGAGTTACTCATTTATAATTTACGCAGTTCATTTGAAACACAATTAAGTGGAATTTATAAAGGACAATATACTTATGAAATAGATCCGCGTGTTGAACTTTACATTCCAAGATTTATGGTTCCTTTCAAACTAAAAGAGAACAGCAATTTTGTTCCGCGTACAAAGTTTATTCTGGACTACAGTTTTCTGAGTCGTGTAGGTTATTTCGATCTCAACTCTTTTAAATTTACTTATGGATATAAGTGGAAACAAACGCCTACCATTGATCACGACCTGAGTTTGGTGAGTATTAACTATTATAATATTTATAATAAATCACAACTTTTTGAAGACCTGATCAATAGTAATTCGTTATTGAAACGCAGGTTCGAAGAACAATTTATTGCAGGCATTGGGTATTCATTTATTTATAATGAACAACTCAAACGAAAAAAAATGAACCAGGTTTATTTCAACGGAAATGCTGAACTTGCGGGAAACACATTGTCATTAATTTCAGGAGCAAAATCTTCTTCAGATAACCCTTCAAAAATATTCGGAATACCCTTCGCACAATTTGCCAAACTCGATATTGATGTGCGCGATTATATTCATGTTAGTGAAAAATCCATGGTCGCTTCCCGCTTTATTGCAGGCTGGGGTTTGCCTTACGGCAACTCTTCCACTATGCCTTTTGTTAAACAATTTTTTTCAGGTGGTGCGTATAGTTTGAGAGGATTCCCCGCTTATTCTGTTGGTCCGGGTTCGTATGCCCCACCCGATAGTTTAAAAAATGTTCTCTTCTTACAACAAGGTGGTGAAATAAAATTAGAAGCCAATCTCGAATATCGTTTTCCTATTGCAGGTATTTTTCGGGGAGCCTTTTTTGCCGATGCAGGAAACGTGTGGGTCAATAAAAAACAAACTGAACTTCCCGGTGCCGAATTCAACGGAACACGTTTTATCAAAGAGATCGCTGTAAGTTATGGTGCAGGCTTACGCGTTGATCTCAATTTTTTTGTATTGCGACTCGACCTGGGTATTCCGGCACGTAAGCCCTGGCTGCCTGATGGTCAGCGGTGGGTGTTCGATCAATTTAAATTTTCGGAAATAATCTTCAATATCGCTTTCGGATATCCGTTTTAATGTAAACTTCAATTGCCAATTCTATCTCTGAAACGTATCCGTATTTCACTTGTAATTAAGGGCAAAAATAATGTAACTGATTTACGGAATTGTGTAAAGCTTTCCGGATTTGAAATCCTGAACTTTGTATCGTGAAAATTCTTTCACTACTAAAAATTAAAAACATGAATACCACAGAAGTAAAAGGAAACTGGAATGAGCAAAAAGGTAAACTCAAACAAAAATTTGCAGCATTAACAGACAATGATCTGATGTTTGAAGAGGGCAAGAAAGATGAGATGCTTGGAAAAATTCAAATCAAACTTGGCAAGACAAAAGAAGAACTGCACAAGATCATGGGTGCGGAATAATCCTTGCATTTTATAAAGACACTGTTTGGCGCATTCGTTAGATGGTGTCTTTTAAATGAATAAAAAATAAGCCACAGATTTCACAGGTTTACTTGTCATTTAGTGCGAATCAAGGATTCTATCCGGCCCTATACAATATAATGTTTCACAACACAGGTGTTCGATATGTGGCAAAAACAAATAAATCTCTGATCAATACCATCCAATAAACAAATGACTTTCGTTGACTATTATAAAATATTGGGAATTGAAAAAACGGCAACTCCAAAGGACATCAAAAGTGCTTACCGGAAATTAGCCCGAAAATTTCATCCGGATCTGAACCCGAATGATGCCGATGCGAAAAAGAATTTTCAGCAGATCAATGAAGCAAATGAAGTATTAAGCGATCCTGAAAAACGCAAAAAGTACGATCAATATGGAAATGACTGGCAACATGCGGAGCAGTTTGAAAAGGCCAAACAGGAACAATCATCAGGCTTTCACGGACACAAAAATTCGGGAGGACAATCGGGAGAAGATTTTTCAAGTTTCTTTGAATCCATGTTTGGAGGATCGGAAAGTAGAAGCAGACAAGTAAAATTCCGCGGAGAAGATTACAATTCAGAAATTCATCTTAGTTTAATGGATGCTTATAAAACGCATCAGCAAACGGTAACTGTTAATGGTAAAAACATAAGGATCACAATTCCTGCCGGAATTGAAAACGGTCAGACAATTAAAATAGCAGGACACGGAAGTCCGGGAATAAATGGGGGGCCGAATGGTGATTTATATATTACATTTTCAATTAGCAATCACACGATATTTAAAAGACTTGGAAATAATCTGTATGCATCAATTGATCTGGATCTATACACGGCAATACTTGGAGGTGAGATAACTATTGATACGCTGGACGGAAAAGTGAAACTCAAAGTGAAACCCGAAACACAAAATGGAACTAAAATAAAATTAACAGGTAAAGGATTTCCTGTTTATAAAAATGAAAAACAATACGGTGATCTGATTGTGACCTACATCATTAAGATTCCGACAAACTTATCGGAGAAGCAAAAAGAATTATTTACTGAGATCTCTAAATCGTAAGCCATGCAAAAATTAAATCTAATAGGTATAAAAGAGTTCTGTGCAAATCACAATATTGAGATTTCGTTTATTCATTCTTTACATGAGACCGGATTGATAAAAGTTATTACGATCAAAGAAACATGCTTCATTGATGTTGAGCAGTTGCCCCAACTGGAAAAAATAATTCTCTTTTATTTTGAATTGAATATTAATTTGGAAGGAATTGAAAGCATCACGCATTTATTAGATCGGGTAAATTTGATGCAGGCAGAAATTATTGCACTCAGGAACAGACTTCGCCTGTATGAAAATAATGAGTGATTTTAAGAATAGTTTTACATGAAACCTGTGAATAATATAACTTATTCCAAAAGTTACATAACCCTTATCCGATCTCTCATCCTCAACTTTGATCCATTATAATTTATTTATTTATTTAAAACCTTTAAAAAAGAACAAAATGAAAGGAGATAAAAAATTACTTGCTGTTTTAAATTCATTGCTGACAGATGAACTTACGGCCATAAATCAATACATGGTACATTCTGAAATGTGCGAAAACTGGGGATACAATAAACTTCATTTATCTATAAGAAAACAGGCAATGGACGAAATGCACCATGCCGAATGGCTTATTGAACGGATCATATTTCTGGAAGGACTACCGGTAGTTTCAAAACTTAATCCGATGAAGATCGGTAAAACAGTTTCGGAAATGATTGCTAACGACAATGCTGATGAACTCGATGCAGTTCGTTCCTATAATGAAGCGATAATACTTTGCCGTGAAGTGGATGATGAAGGTACTGCTGACCTGTTAACCAAAATACTTAAAATGGAAGAAGGTCATGTCGATTGGACGGAAAAACAATATTCGCAAATTTCACAAATGAACTTAGGAAATTATTTAGCTGATCAGACTGAAAGTTTGATAAATTAGATCATCAGAAGACATTACCAAAGCAGTAGATAATATTCATCTGAGATTTCAGAACTGCTTACGGTTCCTTATTTCAAAATTTTGTCGTATCAAATGTGTTGTTCTTTTTGAATTATAAACTATGTCTTCTTTAGCAGCAATATCAAAATTGATTTCCCATTTAAAGTTGAACAGAAAAAAGTAAAACAATTTGCGAAAATCTGTTCTCTCATTCCCCAGGTAGAACGAATGATAAGTGCGTTTGATGGCACTAAAATTTATCATATTCAAATGTCCCTTTAATAAAAGAAAAGACCATACAACTATTTTAACCATCCAAATTATATAATTGTAATTGTCGAAATTGCTGCTATTCCATTAGCATTTCATTTGTATTACACAGGAGTTATTTTTAGTCTACTCAATGCAATTATTTTATTTGTAAGAAGAAAATAAGGCTTTGCAGATTTAAAATATTCCTGCAGCAAACAAGCCTGTGAATAATGTAACATATCTAAAAAGTTATGCAATGCATATCCCGCATAATTGATTCAGCTTTGCACTGTAAAAATATATTCATGTCATGTAAATAAAATTTATGAAAATGAAATTTATTCTCATTTTGAAACCTGTAAGAGTAGTGACTTTTGTTTTTGTACTTATTAGTTTGCTTGCATGCTGTATGGATATGAAACATGAAATGAAAACGGATAATACCGGTCATGGTGCAGGTGTAGTATGGATCAAATTTGATAAATTCTCACCTGGAAGTATTACTGTACCTGTGAATACCACTGTAACATGGACAAACCGAGATTGGTGGCCACATACAGTTACAAGTGATGCAGGTCTTTTCGAAAGTGAAAAAATAAAATCGGGAAAGAGCTTTAAATTTAAATTTTCTGTACGCGGAACATATAAATACCACTGCACAATTCATGACATGATGGTTGGAAATGTTATTGTTCAATAAATATATCCATAACCCGAAAATTTAAATACGAACAAAATGCAACATATTGTAAAAGTAAGATCAATTGATACGATCACTCACGATGTATTGAAAATCGTAACTGAAAAACCTGAGAAGTATACATTCACTCCCGGGCAGGCTACAGAAATTTCCATAAATAAAACCGGTTGGAAAGACAAAAAGAATCCGTTCACTTTTACGTGCCTGCCAAATGATGATTATCTGGAGTTTACCATCAAAACATATCCATCGCATAAGAGTGTTACAAACGAATTATTGCAACTAAAAAAAGATGACGAACTCATTTTGCATGATGTGTTTGGCGCGATCAGCTACAAGGGAGAGGGTGTGTTTATTGCAGGAGGTGCGGGAGTTACACCTTTTATTTCCATCTTCAGATACCTTCAGTCAAAAAATGAAATTGGCAACAACAAACTCATTTTTGCCAATAAAACAAAAGACGACATTATTCTCAAAGATGAATTTAAACAGTTACTGGGAAATAATTTTATTAATATCTTATCTGATGAAAAAGTGGTTGGTTATTCGCGGGGCATTATTAATGCAGAGTTTTTAAAAAATCAAATTACTGCTTTCGATAAAATATTTTATGTATGCGGACCTCCTCCAATGATGGATTCTATAACCAAAACGTTGATCGCTTTGGGTGCTGATGAAAATTCCATCATAAAAGAAATTTTTTAGGTCGCTGTTAAATGTGTTTACTGTTGAAACAGAATATGTGAATAATGTAAATTCTTTCAAAAGTTATGTAAAGAATTACGAAATGCTCAGCCTCATCTTTGTCTTATTATCTAAGCGGATATAAATTATGAAAACTCAGGAAAACATTTCATTCGAAAAAGTAAGCCTCGTATCGGGCATCCTTATTTGTATTGTTTACATCGCCTATTTCCTTTTTATGATATATGCAAATTTGATTAGGATTACAGAACTCAGGGCATTCAACTTTTTGATATTGCTTGGCGGTTTGTTTTTTACTTTTAAATATTTCAGATCAAAATCGAAAGTCCATATTGACTATCTCAAAGGAATATCACTTGGAATCCTCACATCAGCCGTAAGTATTGTACTGTTTGCACTATTTATCTATATTTATTTTTCAGAAATAGATCCGCTGCTGTTGCAGCAACTGAAAAACAATGCACCGCTAATGGGGCAATATCTCACACCATTTTCTGCTGCATTTACAATAATTGTAGAAGGCAGTATATCCGGATTGATCCTTTCATTTGCAATCATGCAGTATTATAAAAATGATCCGGGATATGCAAAGCAGAAGCTTAATGCAGAATAATATTTCCGGTTCTTTACAACTATTTAATAAAAGCCCTTAACAATTTTAAACCCCATTATGGTAAAACAATTTGAAAAACTTACACCTGCAGAAAAAGTACTTTTATTGAAAGCTCCGGTTCTTTATTCGGTTCTTGCAGCAAGCCGGGATCATAAAATAAGCAAAGAAGAAAAAGCGGAAGCAATAAAGTTGGCACACCTTAAAACATTTACTGCCGGAACACTGATGCTGCCCTATTATAAAGAAATTGAACGGAATTTTATAACCTATTTTGAATCAATAGTAAAAAAATATACTCCGTTTGATGATGCTAAACGTGAAGCATTAAAGAATGAAATAGCTCGTCTGGATATTATTATCGACAAGCTGGATAAAGCCTTTGCGGATATACTTCACAAGAGTCTTGCAGGATATGCAGAACATGTAAAAAATGCAGATAAAAGTTTTGTTGAAAATTTTATTTTGCCTGTCCCGATACATGGATTAACTGATTAAATAAAAACTAAAACCATGAAAAATATTGATCCCTATTGATAACTTGTTGCATAGCCGTGAAAAAATAAATTTAGCTCTGATCATTGCTGATTTATTTGACGCAGAAATTCATATCCTCAGACTTCCGGATTCGAATGATGAGGAAGACCTGAAAAAATTTAAGATTAAGTAGGGCTCTGTTGAACGTATTATTGCTTCATACAAACTTACACACAAGATCACGATGATTCACGGGATAATCTTGCAGAGGCATCTCTTAAATATGCAACCCAAAACAAATGCGATCTGATTATAATTAATACCGGTCACGAGTCGAAGTTTACAGGAATTTTTCTTGGAACATTTGCCCAGCAGATCGTAAATCATTCGAAGATTCCTGTATTGAGCTTCAGCTATACAGAAAACCATACCGACATTGAAACTCAGGATACGAGACGTATGCATAAGCAGATCATTCTCCTTTGGATATAACGTAAATTTTAATTTCCACGACAACTATAATGTGTGAATGATATAACAGATTTTAAAAGTTGTGTAAGCCCCACAGTTATCATCACAAATACCTTTGTCTTCTCTTAAAAATTATTCTGCATACCAATAAACAAATAAATTAAATGGAAAAAATAACTAACCAGACAAAATGGTCGATCGATCAATCGCACAGCGAAATTGAATTTAAAGTAAGGCATTTAATGATCTCTCATGTAAAGGGAACATTCAAAACTTTTGAT
>Ga0206974_1003_pt1 | contig 70702 bp, 76 predicted proteins | sample Alteio_BWOrgHeat_84_FD_152920 | JGI IMG/M metagenome (GOLD analysis project Ga0206974, IMG submission 152920) | Enriched cells from forest soil in Barre Woods Harvard Forest LTER site, Petersham, Massachusetts, United States -... | ecosystem: Environmental > Terrestrial > Soil > Temperate forest >... | reverse complement strand
GGAGCGATAATTTTGCCCATGCATATCGTGACGGGTCAATTTGCGGAAAATACGATGAGACATTTCTCAGTACGATATGCTTTTTCAGCCATAGCTGGATTTATGGTTCTGGCTTCCAGTCCGTTGGTTGCCCACAGTGCAGATGCTGCCCTGACGGCTATGCCTAAAGACCTCGAAGTCAGGTTTGCTTTGAGTGCACTGCCGCCGAAATTGCGGCCTGCCGCGGCGGTTTACGTCCTTGATCCCGCCAAAGGCTATCGAGCCGTGCGACCTGGGACGAGTGGCTTGGCTTGCCTTGTCGAACGCACAGCATGGGAACTGGGAACCGATCGGGATGACATATATATTCCGCTTTGCTACGACGCGAGCGGCCTGCCTGGACATTTCAAAGCTATTATCGATGCCGCAGCGCTTAGGGCGCATGGGATGAGCGCCCTTGGCATCAAGGCAGAAATTTCAAAGCGCTACAAACAGCACTATTATCACACACCAATGCGCGCGGGCCTTTCATATATGGAAGCCCCGATCATGCGAACGAAAAGCAAACCTGACTTCGAGGTGGTTAAGGATCATGAACCTACTGACTGGGAAGTGCATACGATGGCGATGCCACACATTATGATCTACGCGTCCGGCGTGACCAACACGGACATTGGCGCAGTCCCTGACTTGGCGGACCCTGAAAGCCTGTCCCAGCCGTTCATAGATACTCAGGGTAACGGCGAACAGAGTTATATCATCCAAGTCGTCGGCGCGACGGAAAAGAAGAAGATCCTTGAAGACGAAAAGGATCTCGTAAAGGATTTATGCGACTACAGACAAGTTTTGTGCCTGATGTCGGGAGCCATCTCGGAATGAGAATATCGAAGTTTGTTCTAATTTGGCCGTCAATTGTGAGAATTTCGTCGAAGGAAATTCTCACAATTGATGGATCTTCCCAATGTGTCGGGTTGCAATCCTCGCCTGAGCGCAGAGCGGATCGAAGTTCTCACGTCCTTTGAAAATCGTCTCGCTTCTCAGTTCTTCAAAAGTGACGAGATTACTCGTTACGCGGACCGACACCTTCCAATAGCGCCGATCGGAAGAGGTGCTGATCGACTTATGGTTTCGGCTTCGGCGACGAATACCTGCATTTCCTTGGTTTTATAGCCCGGCTTAAAGCCAAGCAAATGCAGGTGAGCAGGGCGGTAGGGATGGCGACGCTGAGCCGCGAGAAGTTCGTCCAACGGGGCCGTGTGTCGGAACTGGATAGCCGGCAGGACGGACGGTCTTCGTCGCAGGCAGCCTCTAGGAGAAGCGCCGCTTCTATTTCACAGACACAGCGGTCGTATAATACGCGCGAACATGTGCCTTTATTTAACTAGCTTTAGCTGGTCAGCGGACATCTTGCCGCTTCGTCTGTCGGCAACGAGCTCAAAGGACACTTTTTCGCCTTCGCGGAGATCGTTCAGTCCAGCTCGCTCGACCGCGCTAATGTGCACGAAGGCGTCCGGGCCACCATTATCGGGTGCGATAAAGCCAAAGCCCTTTTGAGGGTTGAACCATTTGACGGTGCCAGTCGGCATGGGGAATTTCCAAGCAAGGGGGACAAGAGAGTTCGAATGTGCCCAGCATTCATTGACCAGCAACGAGCAAAGTGCAAGCTTTCAGCTTCCCGCTTTTGTCAAAAAAAGCCGCCGGTATTCAGGTTTGGCACAACTTGAGGTAAGGTGTCGGCTCACAAATGACGTAATGCGAATTGGGCTCCAGCGCGTGCTTGCTTGGAGCGGAAGGCTGGCCTTGTGAGAAAGGTCGGTCGAAGCAGAAGTGACATTGATTTGGATCGTGTTGTCACGTTGTCCATTCAAGTCGACAAACGGGTGCCGCGACCCGCAATTCTTACCTGCGCGGCTGTCATATTACGCCACTCGTTCATGGCTACGGTGCGCAATGACTTCAAGGCTTTGCGTGATCCTCCGACAACTATTTTCGCTACCGACATTCATCTACTTCTGATGTTGGGATGTCACGCCTTCCATCCGGGAAAACGGTCAGGACGCAACCAAGCCTGCGCCGGGTTGTCCTCGCCAGCCAAGAGCGCGTCCACCAGCCAGCGTGCCGTCGCGGGCGCTGCGTGCATTCCTATGGAACCCATCCCGCCATGAACGAACAGTCCGTCGATGGACGTCTTTCCGGCAACGGGCAGCCCGTCGGAGAGCATGGGTCGGTTGCCAGGGTAGACGTTTTTGACCTGAGGTGATCCTAATCCAGGCAACATGCGCAACGTCCGACCCGCGATACGACTGGCCATGTCGGTATTGCGGATCAGATCGCGAAAAGCTGGCTGGACTGATGCGCCCAATCGCGCGTCACCGCCTCGCATGGGATTGAGGCAGATGGCTTCGACAGCCGGCTGATCGTCGCGCTGATCGGCCACATCAGCCAAGCCGCTGAGTCTCATTCGTCTTCCCAGTTCGTCTTGATCGGGCCAGGTAAATTCTTCGACAATCCACGGCAGTTCGAAATCGAGCTTGCCCAACTGGATCAGCCAGCCACGCCCCGCCGTGAACGGCAGCCCCGGAAGTGGACCGTCGCCAACAGTTCGACGCAGCAGATCCGACATCCAGAGCCCATTTGCGATGAAGACAAGATCTGCGGCAATGATGCCTTGATCTGTCAGGACACCTTCAACTTTTCCATTGCGAGAAAAGATTTGCGCTACACGCAATCCTGTCTTGACCGTCGCACCAGCTTGGCGAGCTGCGTGCGCAAAGGCGTGCGTTGCGCCCATTGGCTCTAAGGTCCAAGCGCGACCGACAGAATACCCGCCGGCTACATTGAACCCTATACGCGGGTAATCTCGCGCGAGATCCGCACCAGAGAGTTTTTCCATTTCAACGCCGGCAGCTCGATACCTATCCGCAACGGTAGCGGCCGCCTCGAAGCTAGCGTCATCTTCGGAAATCAGGAGATGCCCAATCCTGTCGAACTCGAAGGGGACCGCGCCCTCCGCAAGCTCCTCATAAATCTCAGCCGAGGCATCAAGCATTTCGACAACGGCTGGCTCCGGCCCACTGAGCAAAGTCCCGGTATTGCGGCCGGAGGACTCGGCGGCAATAAGCGTCTGCTCAAGAATGACTGTCCTGATCGCCCGCCTGGCGAGCTCGTACGCAAGCGTGCAGCCCGCAATACCACCGCCAATGACCACCGCATCCGCCGGCCCCTCTGCCGATCGCGCGCCTAACTCCGCAGACATGCCCCAATCCCTTTCCATTCTTTTCGATGGTTGATGATGTATTCGCGTATACGAGCATACATATATCCATGCAAGCCCTTTTCTGCTAACTCCGGCGTGAAATGGCATGAAGCCGACTATCGCGAGGACACATGGAAGGACTTATGCAGAAGCCGCAGACAGTGGCTGAGCAGATTGCAAACGTGTTGCGGGAGGCGATCGCTGACGGGTCGTTGGCGGCTGGTACGCCACTTCGCCAAGATGATCTTGCTGAACGCTTTGGCTTTAGCCGGATGCCGGCTCGGGATGCTTTGCGTCAACTCGAGGCGGAAGGAATCGTATCGATCCATCCGACTAAAGGGGCTCACGTGGCCACCATGGACGGCGTGGAGATCCGAGACATCTACGCTCTTCGGGAATTGCTCGAATGCGAAGCTCTGCGGCTATCGATACCGCATCTCCGTAGCCAAGACTTGGATCACGCAGATCGCGTACTCAATCAGATCGACATGGAACCCAACATCGGACATTGGGGCATCTTGAACCGGACTTTTCATTTGGCGCTCTACAGCTGCTGCGGCAACGACCGGTTGCTGCGATTGATAGAAGCACACCACAACGCAGCCGATCGATACGTCCGGATCCTTCTGTCAAATCTTGACTACAGAAGCCGCTCACAGTTGGAGCACCGAAATCTCCTATCTACCTGTTTGAGCAGAGATATTCTGAATTCTGTATCTATACTTAAAAGCCACCTGCGTGAAGGCAGTGAGACGCTGGTCAAGGCCGTTGAGAACAAGAAAAAGTGAGACGGCACGCCTGCCAGGCCAACAGCAGGCATTGTCGCGCTACGTTCATGCGTAGGAGGTCAAGCGGCGACCACGCCGCGCTGCTGGATCTGGCCGAGAGCCTGACCTGAACAGGCGCTTCGATCACTTTCTCCAAGACTGTCATATGAGCCCAGAGATTGAAGTTTTGGAAAACCATTCCCAAATTGGTTCGGAGACGTTCAATCTGCCTCCGATTGGATGGAATGTCTGCGCCATGTGGCCCTGGTTTCATTGACACCTGTTCGCCATTGATGAAAAAGCGCCCACGGTCGGGAATTTCCAAGAAATTTATGCATCTCAGAAAAGTGCTCTTGCCGGAGCCCGATGATCCGATAATCGAGATGACATCACCGCGCCGTGCCGAAACAGAGATGCCCTTTAGGACTTCGTGAGAGCCGTAGCTCTTTTGGACGTCTTCTATCTCGAGCGGATATTTTACTATTTCCGTCGACATATTGAATGGTTCCACCGCTTGGTTTTCCTATATGGCGACAAATCACATGATTACGCGGAAGCATCCGGTCGGCCGAAATAGATCAACAACAGTAGCCGTCGAGGGCTCGGAACCCAACGGCCAGCACTGGCGGCAATTTTGAGGCGTCAACCGGGTTGCAGAAGCCGACGAGCGTGCTGAGCAGCCGCCTGTTTGGTTCCCGTCGTTATATCCAGGGCAAGTTCTCGATCATTTTTTGGGAACATATTTATTCTTGAGGTGTAAGTGCCCTCTCTTTTCGAACCAAAAATGAGATTTTTGCTCACAGTGTGTAATTTGGCAGACGATAGCGAGAGCCTTGCGGGTCCTAAATGGGGGACGAGAAGAACTGCTCCCGGTGACACGCTAAGCGAATAGCTTAGATATTTCAAACGGTTGATAGCTCACTCATTCGGCCCCCTTGCATTCCGTATGGAGGTTTTTATCCTGGTTTGGCATTGCAAATCGGGGGCTTTGGGGCTAATCGGAGCACTTTCCAGAGCGCTCGCACCATCTGGACTGCATTCGCTGTTACTAAGCGTGACACCGAGAGCAGTTTTTGCCGTCGCCCCAGAATCAACCCCGCTCCCCATCCTATGGGCTGTGACGGGGATGACGAAATCATATACAGCGCACGAGGTCATTCTACCCGGATACGCAACAATGCTGCTCACACCGGCACAGTCGGTCGAATCTCGGAGGGGCGCCCTGAAACCGTATACAACCTTGTGCAACAGTGCTCTGGCAGCATAGTGGCGTCATCTGCCATCGCCATGATCCAGGATCTATATTGTGTGCGGGCGATAACGCTATCTCTCGCCTAATCCGCCTCGCCTGATGGAAGGAAGACGTTGTGGCAAGGCAGCAAGGATTGAGGTTTCACCACTGCAAGGCTTGTGCATGAATGGCTGGGTAAAATTGGCGCAAGCGTCTACGCCTGAAGGCGACGAGCTCAATTTGAGACAGCGTGACGGCGAATTTGAAATCCGATTCAACGGCTGGGAGGTGATGTCGAGTCGGAGTGCGGTTTCGGAAATGGCTTTTGCGCAATTGATTTGTGAGCAGTTACGTGGACAGTCGCCATGGATTCTCATCGGCGGGTTGGGAATGGGCTATACGCTTCGTGCAACGCTCGACGCGGTGAGCCCGAACGCTCACATTGTCGTCTCCGAGCTCGTACCTGAAATCGTTGCATGGAATCGGGGGCCGCTCGCCGACTTGGCGCGCCGACCGCTGGACGACGTGCGAGTGGAGGTGCGAACTGATGGAGTCGTTGAAGTTCTCCAAGCCTGTGAGCACTGCTATGACGCAATTTTGTTGGACGTGGATAATGGTCCCGATGCTGTGCTGTATGAGCCCAACCGATTGTTGTATACCCCCGCTGGTCTGGAGCTGTTAAAGCGCGCACTGGCGTTGGACGGCATACTTGGGGTGTGGTCGGCCGATCATTCGCCAGCGTTCGAGAACGCCCTGGAGACAGTCGGCATGCAGTGGCACAAGGTCGAGGTGGAAATCATAAGTCACGGCGACGGTCTCGCGCATACGATCTATCTGGCGCGCCGCGAGCCCAATGAACTTTGAGTTGTCTGGCGTCTGTGCCAACGGGACCAACGAGGCCTAGCTGCGCCGGCGTCGGAAAATCGGTCAGAGCCGGATTGAATCATGGCTGCGGAAGAATTCCGTTCGCGTCAGCGGATCCAATAGCGTTCCCGGCAAAGGGCCGAGCCGCGCTTGCCAGTCGCCAAGACCTGCACGCAGTCGCTCCGCCAGAGCGTTGCTGAAGGACGGCAACTTTGTCGATTATCGCAGATGGAAACGATATGCCCGCTATCAGGGGATATTCCTTGGATTAACCCATGATAATCCCTGGTATATCCTAGTACAAGCTTAAGTATTTACATAAACTAAGGACAGCAGTCTCCAAATGTGCGTGTATCAAATGTCATCGATTAAGTCTCGGCCTCGATGGCAGAGAGTGACTCGTGCTCCCGCCATGTTTTGGATGAGTACCACATGTCACCCGCAGTCCAAGCAGCTTTTGAACGGCCGGTCTTAAAGCTCGGCACAATCGTGCGACTCACGCAGCACGAACTGGCAATGCTTCACGCGCTGCCGCTGATGATCAGGGACCTGCGCCCCGACCAGGATATCGCCAGGGAGGGCGATCGGCCATCCCAATGCTGCTTGATTGTCGAGGCACTCGCCTACCGCAACAAGATTGTTGGCGAAGGTAAGCGACAAATATTTTCCTACCATATCTCCGGCGACACCCCGATATGCAGAGCCTTCATCTGGAGAGGATGGACCATAATGTCGGCACGTTGATTGCGACTCGGGTCGCCTTCATTCCGCATCAGGATGTGAGGACACTGACTGAGACGCATCCTCGCTTGCTCGCGGCCTTTTGGCGGGACGGTCTGATAGACGCGGCAATATTTCGGGAAAGCATGGTGGGCATGGGGCGGCGAACGGCACTGGCGCGCATTGCGCATTTATTGTGCGAACTTTCCATCCGCTATAGCGCAGTCAATCTGGCCGATGGCTATGCCTTCCCCTACCACTTGCGCCAAACTGATATTGGCGATTCACTTGGATTGTCGACTGTGCACGTCAATCGTGTCGTTCAAAAGCTAAGGTCCGATAGGCCATTGGACGTGGTTGGAAAATCAATGACGATCATTGATTGGGAACGACTCAAGGGAGTGGCGGAGTTTCTGGTTACCTACATTTGCTCGTAGCGCCGCCCTAAACCAAATTCGACTGGCAAAAGAAAAGGTCGCCAGCAATCCCAACTAGGAGGTGTCGGTTGGCGTTCGGCAGACAGTAAGCGGATATAGTTGTCGTTCTCTCAAGCTTACTTAACCGTTAATTGCAATATAGAGGAATGCCAGTACAAAAGTAAACTCTGCTGCGATCGTAATTTCCCGAGTCATGGACATGGCCATCTCCTATATTTACGTCCATCCGCCCCGTATATATCTAACTGTAAATCTAATCGCACGCGGATAGTGGTTCTTCGCACACAATGAACCGACGCCGATATCTGTCGTAGTTTTGGACGCCTCGCTCAAAGGGTGGTTGCGATCGCCATTAGAAGAGCGGCCAGACGGGCTCGCAATTCAGTCCGGGCTTTGGCGCGTGGCAACATCTCGCCCAATTCCCACTCATCGCCTTCGACCAGCAGCATCTCGGCGACCCAGTCGTCCTCGCTGGGCATCTTGAAAACGCGGATGCCGCTTCCAGGTAGCAGAAGGCGACGCAGGACTTCTACCGCATCGAGCGAGCCGGTGAGATTGGTATCGGCACTTGTTCCCACCTCGCCAAAGAGGGAGACCCACACCTCGCGATCAAGGCCAATGTCCCTTCCCTGTCCGTCGGAGACCTGTCCGGCCAGCCTCCTCAATGTAACGCGATTGGGCCTTTGAGATAGGGTCTTAGTATCATCCCTTTCAAGGTGTTTTAAATACTGTGGGCTGAACCTTTGCTTGAAGCCATCGAGCGCGGGCGAAGGTAATGTGGCAAGCAGTGGTGGAGCGATTTGAGCGGCATGCGCCAGCGAGCGTGATGGCGCGCCTGACGTTGGAGCAGGCGTTGCCGTCGAGCTGGGTTGATGAGGTGTTCGAGGCACACCGTGAGCGCCAATATATGCGCGAACTGTTGTTCTCGACCATGGTGGAGTTGATGAGCCTTGTGGCTCTTGGGCTTCGTCCTTCACTGCATGCGGCAGTGAAGCAGATGGACAATCTGCCCGTCTCGCTGGCGGCCTTGTATGACAAGCTTCGTCGGACGGAACCGGCGATCTTGCGTGGCTTGGTCACAGGGAGCGCCCAGCGGCTGATGCCAGTCGTGCAATCCATGGACTGTTCTGCGGTGTTGCCTGGCTGGGTGCTTCGGATTGTGGATGGCAATCATCTTCCTGGCAGCGACAAACGCCTTACGGTGCTGCGGGACCATGCTGGTGCGGCGCTGCCGGGCCACAGTCTGGTTGTCTATGATCCGGACACGGGTCTTGTCTGCGACATGGTGGCCTGCGAGGATGCCTATGAGAGTGAGCGCATTGGCGTGCTGCCTCTGGTGGCCAGCGCCCAGGCCGGCCAGGTCTGGATCGCGGATCGCAATTTCTGTTCTCTGCCGGTTATGCTCGGCCTGCATCAGGCGCGGGCCTGCTTCATCGTCCGCGAGCACAGCACGCATCCTCGCCTGATCGAGCAAGGGGCTTGGAGTGAACCCTCGCATATCGAGACAGGCACTGTGCGCGAACAGACCATCCAGGTGCTGAACCTGCACGATACGCAGCCCGAGCAAGCCAGGTGGCGTCGCATCGAGATTACGTTGGACACGCCGACCCAGGCAGGCGAGACGCAATTGGCGATCTGGAGCAACCTGCCTGCCGAGGTCGATGCGGCGACAATCGCGTCCTTGTATCGCCGGCGCTGGCGGATCGAGCATATGTTCCATCGCCTGGAATCGGCTCTGCACAGCGAGATCCCAAGCCTGGGGCATCCACGCGCGGCCTTGCTTGGCTTTGCCGTGGCGCTGTTGGCCTACAATGTCGTGGCTCTGCTGGAACGAGCGATAGAATGCGTCATACGGCCTGTGCAGCCGCAGTTCGAGGTCTCCGCATATCATCTGACCCAAAGCATCAAGAGTGGCTATGAAGGCATGCTCATCGCCGTTCCGCCCGAACAATGGGGCCAGTTCGTACCGGACCACCCTCAACGTCTGGCCGAAAAACTGCTGGAGTTGGCGCGCAATATAAGACCGGGGCAGATCGCCGCCAGCAAGCGCGGGCCAAAGCTCCAAAAGCCCAAGGAATATGTCGACGCCGCAAAAGCGCGCGCTCACGTCGCAACCGCAAGGCTCCTCCCCAACCGACAAAAGAAAACACCTTGAAAGGGATGGGTCTTAGTATCGATCAATATCGTGGACACGGTGCCCCCTGTTTCAAAGTAGAGCTTTATCCTGCGATACGGGTGACGATGGTCATGGCGAAGGCGACCGCCGCCAGCGGCAACAGGATCTCGGCTGCGGCCTTTGAGCTCCTGACCTTGCCGGCATAGGTATCGAATTGGCGCAAACCCCAGTCCGAAACGGGGGATGCATGTTGCTCCGCGCCCCCAAGGTGTTTGGTGGCGCCGCCGAGGCAGGATGAGACGCACGTCAGAGCAAATGTCGCGGCGAAAACGCCGATTACCACGGTCAGCAGGTAATCCGCATAGCCGTTGCCGCTAAAGCGCCGGGCAGCAAGAACGTAGAGCCGTGCCAAACCCGCAGCGGTCCTTGGAACCAACGGACGAAGACACTTGGTGATCCGGTATCTTGCCGAAATGTCGGGTGATCGGGTCATCGACCGATCTCCTTGGTGGCGAAGATGAGCAGGTTGCCAATCGTCCAAATGAGTTTTCGGCTTCAGGTATCGATGATTACGACGAGTGTCAGCAGCCCATCGCTATCCAAGTTGGCGGCAATAATCTGCGATGACTCGATGCCTCTTTCCTTCAGCAGGGCGGAGATCTGCGGCGTACGGTCAATTGCATCGCGAAACTTCTGCAGCTCCTCGCCTGAAGTTTCAGCAAACTGAGCCTCCGCCTGTTTCTGCAAGGGTAGAGGCAGATCATCTACCTCGACGATCGCAACATCATTGATGGATTGCGCAGTCTGATCGATGGAATCCTGGATTGTCGTCGGCCTTGGGCCAAACGTGGAATTCGCAGATGCGTAGCCCAGCATCACCGTCATTAAGGTCAACGCGAGCATAGCTGCTATTTTTTGCATGTCCGCCCCTTTCCAAAATGGTGGGATTCGGCAGGCAGTGCCAAGCGCTACAGGGATTAAAATGGCGGATAAGTTTGGTGATTATCTGTCACGCAAGAGACCATTCCATGAAAGTCTCCTTTAGTGGCCAGCGCTGCAACATTCACATTGTAGATTGCTCCATGGATCGAAAGGAACCGCTGGGCTGATCCCTGGCTCTTAAACCTTTGGCGCTTGCGCTCCCGTCGGCGCATCGGCATGTGCGAATTTTCCGCCCGATTGTTGGCCGGCAGGCCGGCCGGCTTGTGGCGATCCCAAAAAGCCGAGCACCATGGCGGCGGCACCGTAGGACGCAAGTTTGTCCGTCACGGTCGCCTCGGGGCGCACGCCTTGATGCTTCGGCACTTTGCCCAGGCGTCCCGCTGCAACCTCTTTGTTCCGCCACTTTTAGACGAGCATATCCAGGACCTCCCCTCGTCATCGACAGCCCACCACAGGAACATCCGCTTTCAGCCGATCCTGACGACTGCCCAATTGGCCTCACCCGCGAGCGCCTGAGGTTCCTAGCGAACCGCACCGCGAACTTTTGCGTCCAGGTCAGGGTCGCCTCAAAGCTGACCTCGATTCCGCGCTCAGCCAGAAGATCTTCGATGTCCTGCAGGCTTGGCGTGAACCGCAAATACAGCCAGACGGCGTGGCGGATAATGGTTGGTGGGAAGCGGTGACGCTTATACGAGATCTGCTTCACCGGCGCACATTACCCTCTAGGGCCGCGCGCTCAAATCCCCAACCTCCAAAAACCTTAGTCACTGAGCCGGGGGCAGCCCCTTCTAATCAACGTGACAACGCCGCTCACGGAGCCTTTGCAGGTTGCCATCCCACTGCAACGGTTTCGGATTGGCCCAGCTCGAAAGTAATATTCACCGATCGCGCGCCAATCGGCCGGGTCCGATGGCGAACTCCGCGAGGGATAGTAAGCATTTGACCAGGATCTAGTTCGCGGGCTCCATTCTCGAATTCGATGAAAAGCCGCCCTTCAATTACCAAAAATGTTTCGTCAGAGTTTGGATGAAAGTGCCAGTGATAGGGTTCAGTCATGGTGGAAATCCGCACGACGTGGTCATTGTTTTTGGCAATCGGGTGATTGTCGTATCTGGAATTAGTCGCAATCTCTGATTTTAAGGTGATGATGTCGGGAAGGGTTCCGCTCATCGTCAGTTCTCCCGCTGCAATTTCAGCCTTTCCATAATGTATGGCGCTGAACTTTGGTTCAAAGGCCCCTAGCTAAGAAGGACGGGTGTGAGGAGTGGGGGGATCTGGCGCTTCTCTCGGACCGGGCTCTACACGTTTTGCTCACGGCGCCGCTGCGGACATCCACCCATTCGGGTAACGATCCATCGCGCGGCATCGCTGCGGCGGTTCGCAACCGTGTGTGGTTCCGGGACGCCACCTTTTTGGGCCATCTCTGGACGGAACCAGCACGGGGCTTCTTCAGTTGATTGTTCGGCGCTCTTTGACCCAGCGCCCTGTCCGCGCGGGCAGTGATCTCAACTGCCGGGCGCCGTTCGCGTGCCCGGCCTTTTTATTTGCGTAGGTTATCATGCTTGTCTAGGGCATGCCGCGATTGCAATGCGTGCCAAAAGTGCATCGATTTAGTGTATTCAGATACCATTTTTTCATTAGCATATGTTATTGTACGGGAAACCGCTCATTTTTATAATTTGCACAGGCAAAGCGTAGTCGTGAAGGAGGCGACAATGGCAGCGGTGATCGTCTACAGTTATACAATCTTCGATCAAGGGAAGCTGATTAGACTGCCTAGCAAGCGAACAGCGGATAAGATCGCTCAGATCGGCGGGCAGGTGATTAGGGAAACGGCGCAAGCGGTTGATGTGCGCGACTTGCGTGAAGACGGCCGGTATCTCCCGAAAAACTACGAGGAACCCAGCGACGACGACCAGGACGCAGCCATGAAGGCGGCCGAGTAGTTGCGCTGCTCAACTACATCGAAGGGAATGCCCCGCTCCTTGAGACAATCCGGGAAGCACTTCTGCGTGGGTTGAAGGTAAATGAAAACTGCTCCGCCGCAACAATTCAGGAGGGATCGATATGATGAAATGGCAAGAGGTCGCGCTGGAGTTCGAAGAAGCGACACTCCGCGCTATCGGCGTGATTGGTCACGAGAACAACAAGTCGCAGATAGTGGCCTGCCTGCGGTCGAGCGTTGCCATTGCTGCGCTGAATTCGCTAACCAAGGAGGGATGCAATCAGGCCGGTTTCTTCCTGACCGATAGAGGCAGGCTGACGCCTGAGACGCCCCAGTTCATTTCGGCGGCTGTCGAGCACTTCAGCAAGGAAGAGGAAAAGTGGCAGGCGAGGCAGGCCCGGAATTAATGGGGTTGTCCAGGGCGCCCACGAAAAAAGGCCGCCGGGAGAGAGAGCAGGCTCCAGTTTTGAATAATGAGAATCGTGCATCAATGGAACGATCGGCCACAGCGTCGCAACATTCCGCTTGAGGCAATGCGACACCCATTCCGGCGCCGGTTCCTGTGTCCGGCGCTGAAAACCTTCCCAGGTCGAGATACCCGCGCCCTCACACTCGCACACGAGCTTCTTCCAGTACGGGTGGGAAGTGGACATTGGCTGTATTGGTCGGAGTGGCCGTTCAGCGCCCGCAGGTTACGTCGGCCGGCTCGGTCGCCTCGCCATGGGTGGTGCTCGACGCTACACGAGCCATCAGCCGCCGAGGAGACGCCACGCAACGCCTGTCGCGGCGCCTAAAAAGAGCAGGATGCAGGCGCTTGATTGGATGAAGAAGCCTGGCAAGCGCTTCTCGACGGCGCGGCTGTAGCCTGTCGCATAGACAACCCGGCCGAGCAGCCACAGCAAGCCGACAGAGGCGGCTCCGAGGTCGCTCAGGGAAAGCGCGAAGATCCAAAGCGGAGCCAGGAAGATCGGCATCCACTCGTGAGTGTTCTGATGGACGCGGAAGACGCGCTCGAAGTCCGCATCGCCGGTCGTCGCCGCAAGGGGCACGCCGAACTTGCCACGGGCGACAGCAACGCGTGTCGCGAAGCAAAAAATACAATGCGACGGACAGTAGCGTGACAAGCGCCGTATAGGGCGGCATGGCGCTTCCTCCTAGACCGTTAGGTTGTACGGGATCGCCATCAGTAAGCCCGGGGATGGCTGAGAAGGCTTGATCAACCTGGAAGACCGGAACACCATCCGTCCCGGTTCCAAGGCGCACGCTGGAAAGCTGCCGTCAGCATGTCGCTGCGGCGAACCGCTGCAGGTACAACCGCCAACCCTGGTCGCCCCGCACGCCCTCCGCCAGCCCTTGCCAGCCATCGCCATGACGATCGAGGTGACGGTGCTCCAGTTCCACGCGAGTCCGCCGTTCTGCTTCGGCGACAAACCGAATCTCCACCTCGCTCGACCGCGTCGGATCGGTTTCGATCTGCCAGCGAGGGCTGATGTCCCAGGTGAACAGGATCCGGGTGGGTGGCTCGTAGGCCAGCACACGCCCCCATTGGCACTCGCTGCCGTCGACGCCTCGGTCGTATACGCGGCCACCGCCCCGGGGCTCGAAGATCGACTCAGCGATGTCGACGCCGAGCATGTTGTGCTCCCGCGGCTTGATCCTATCGAAGCGTTCCGTGAACACCTTAAAGGCGCGTTCGATCGGGACGTCGACGATGATCTCAATACGGACAGACGCGGCGGTCGTGTTGCTGGTCATGTCTGCTCCTCTTCCTCTTCGGCGAGCTGTTTGAAATTCGCCAGCGTTTGGCTCCAGAATCGGTCGAGCTGGGCACGAAGCGCTGCCATGCCAGCGGGGTTGGCTCGGTAGATGCGCCGGGTTCCCTCCGCACGATCGACTACCAGGCCGGCCGACTTTAGCAACTTAAGGTGCTGCGAGACTGCAGGCCGCGTCACCGGAAGCTCGTCCGCAAGTTCCTGCACCGCGCGCGGGCGCAGCGCGACCAACTCCAGGATCGTGCGGCGCGTAGGGTCCGCGAGTGCGCTCCATCCATCCATCTTCGGTCATATATCACTTACCGTAAGAGGATGCTAACCGAAAGTGGACAGGACATACTGGACGAGCGCCGTCCGACCCAGAGCCCGACAGCGCGGCTGGACCTCAGCTGGATTCAGCCCGCCATCTCATCGGCCGCATTAGCGATACATTTTCAAGCGGCAGGCCTTGGATGGACTGCCGACGATCCCGCTGTCTCGCTACAACAGTATGGGCTTGACCTGATTTCTGAAGTGGAGGGCCGTCACAAAGCTCACCGATAGCGCGGTATGGTTATAAAACAGCGGCACTTTCTATCGACGGAGAGCTTATGTCGCATGTTGTCTTGCAAAATGCGCCATCTGCACGACGTAAGCTCTTTTGAAAGCGGGAGGCGCACAGGCTCGATCGACGTAGGATCCAATTACCGGAATATTGCCGGCAGCCATAACCTTGGGCACACAAAATACGTCCGTCATCAAGATATCGGCGACGGAAAACTGTGCAGCGGCAAGTCACTCACGCTGCGCCAGTACAGCCTCCAGCGAAGTCCAGCTACATGTTTTGCTCAAGATGATCTTTATACGCTCAACTGGGGAGCGATACAGAGTATAGACCTGTCGCCATAGTAGGCCCTTAGCGAATACTCCAACGTTTTATGGCGCAAATCAATGTCATCAACACTTAACTTTTAACCAGAAAGGCTTTGAGCCTCAGTAATTCGAAATCGCTAAAATAGATTTCATCAAAGACTCTTCAGTTAAATCAATAAATCCTCGAACGGGAGATTCTTGAATAATTTTCCACACCCAGTTAATTTCGCGAAGTTCCGGTTTCTCACCATCAAATAACTTTCCACAATCTATAGAAATTCTTGTGGTAATCTTAGACCCTGTACTGTCTCGATCGGCAAGTATCATACGCACCATCCCACGGGCGCCGATCATATCCACACGTCCTCTCATACCGATGAGCATCGTCCCGATTGGCGTCAAAATAATCTTTTGGAGACCGATTGCGAGCTGCATTCGCCTGATAGAATATGTTCCAATATTTTCTTTAGTGAGCTCAATATTATTAAAGCTTACTATAATATTTCCGCCTTCTATGTATTTATTTAGATAAGTAGTGATGCCGTTGTACAGATCGTCTATGCAGGAAAGCCATTTCGTTTTTTCTTTATCCCAATCTATAGCTTACTCTTCAGCCTTTTGCTCGTTTTGCCTTTTTACATATTCATCGAATTCTTTATTTACCGTTGGCTCTCCGATTTGTACGGGTCCGCCCTTAGCAGGCGATCACGTAAACGACTGCCACTGACATCGGATTAATGTACCGATCCCGAAGAAGGTCAATGGTCCCTTATGCGTGGGTCATTGTGCGGAACTTGCTTGAGCCCATCTGGCATTTCGTGACCTCGACTTTTGGACTCGCGGACCCGGTGATCGGGGCGCACGTCGAGTTTAGCCGGGGTAAGATGGTGTTGCCCAGCAGGGACTGAGCTCGGATGAGAAATCTTATGAGTGACCCTTTTGGTCAAAGACGCGGGCGTTGAGCTCATCAAGCTTCGCATTTACGAGCCGGCCCATCATTTGACGATCGGCCAGGCTCACAAGGGCCGCTGCCACCTCGTCACCATCCCAGCCGGCAGCCTCGGCCAGCGTTGCGACGTTCACGAATGCGTCCTCGATCGCTTCTTCGCAGAGTACGTGGCGATCGGGATTGCTAGCGGGCACCTTCGGTCCAGGTATCGGTGACATGGCACGCCCTCCGAGGTGAACGGCCAGTGTCGATGCAAACGTGGCCTTCGCAATCACGGCGAGCCACAGACAAGCATGGTACTCCTAGACAAACGAAAAAGCCGGGCACTTGAACGGCGCCCGGCAAGTTCGCAGCGTCTGCCCGTGGGAGCAGTGGCGCGGGATCAAAGAGCGCCGGACAATGAACCGAAAAAATCCCGCACTGGTTCCGTTCAGAGATGGCCAAGTCACGACAATTCGAAGGCTCACGGCTGGCCAAGCATAATTATGGCGGCCCTGTGCGGCCGACAGTGCAGCCTGCCGTCCGCTTGCCGAGGGTCGGAACGCCCCCGCTTGTGACCCGTTGAACCTCCGTTGGCGGGGGCGGCGGTATGGACGGGCAATCGTGGAGCAAGCCGGTTATATTCGAGACGGATACGGCTCGCTCTGCTCGAGGAGGGCAGTAAACCCAGCGGAGACACCGCGTCCCAATAGACCCTGCCCATGTGGAGGTGTCCGCTTCAACGGCCAGGCGCGTCCAATAGAGTGGGCCTGCAATTTAGATCACTAGCGATATAGATGCCCGAGCCTTATTGGACACTTCCGCTTAGGAACACGCAACCTGACTGTGCCACTGATTGGGCGGCCCCTTGTGCGGCCTCTGCATGTTGCCTAGGTGGAGGGCCTGGTGCGGACGGCGGGAGTCTGCGGGGAAGGCCGCTGATTGTTGATTCTTAAAGAGAATTTCAAGCCAGGTAAGGGCCATCTATGCCAGGTGCGTTACAAAGCTGGCAAGGCTTCTCATTGACTTCTGCCGGCCCCTCTCGATAAGCCTTTGTTGCTGCGAGGGGTGCCATGCAACTTTCAAAAATTCATTCTGCGGTCTGGATTATTCCGGCTGTGTTGGTGGCGCTCGGGATCTTTGGGCTACCCTATGGATACTACCAGTTCCTAAGGCTGGAAACGTGTTTGGTGACTGCTTTTCTCGCATACTCCTCGTTCAAGACCTTTGGGGTACTGGACGTCTGGACGCTGAGTCTGGCCATGGTGGCGATCCTGTTTAACCCCTTTCTTCCGCTTCATCTTGGCAAGGAAATTTGGGTGGTCCTCGATGTAGCTGCGGCGGTGCTCCTGCTGGCCCACTATGCCTATATCCGGAGAGCTAGGCCCGGGTGAGGCCTGCCGGGTGAGACCGATCACAACGTCACGATGCGCCTGTCAGATGGATAGTGGATCGCGACGCCGACATCCTGCGGGCGCTGGCGAATTCATGAGACTGCGATTGAGGCTCTAGCCATGATTTTTGCTGTAGTCCTCGGTGGCATCATCGAAGCCGTCCCACCACCGCTCATATTCAGGTGTCGCATCTTCGTAACGGCACGGTTATGTTGTGCCGCGGTCTCTGATCATTGAAGACGCATAGCCTTCGAAAAAGGCCTCCGATCGGGTTTGTTCGAGGATCGCGTTCACAAGTGTAACCCGCGTGGCATCATTTACTCCCTTATCGAGAGCCTCTCGGGCCTGCTGAATGGCTTGATCGTATTCGAAGATGAGCTTGTCGTAATATTCGGTCATGATGTGTCACTACCTGAAGCGGCCCTTCGCTTCCATGATCTCCGTGTTCATGCGCACGATGAGTGCCGTCCTGGTCTCGATGCGAACCAGAACGTTCGGGATTTTATCGATCTCATCTGCCGCGACATAGATTTCCTCGGCCTTGAACGCTGAGACTATGTTCTCAAGCGGTCCGGCGATACAGCTCCGGGCTGTAAACGTAACGATCCTCGACGCTCATTAGTTTCGTCTTTCTGGTCATGGAGTGGAACCGCTAGTCCTAACGCTCGTTGACAACAAGGAGGTGGACAATGCAACACACATTTTCACCGCTACCTTTGAGACCGGGCTCGGTCAGTTTCGCACCATCAATACGGTTGAGCAGGCGGGCCGCTATCTGCTGAGCCGATGGCCCATAGCTCCAGGCCCGCTTCACCTACGTGCGCGCCAAGTCTGTCTTGAGGCTCTCCAGGGCGATGGCGAGCCCGCCAAGGCCGGCGATGCGTTTATTGCAGCCCTCGCAGAGGCTGACATTTTCATTCCTAATAAGTGCCGTCTTGACGCGTGCGCATTAGCATGATGCGGCGAGGAGGCTGGCGGTTAGCATCCTGATTGGGCGAAACAACGTTCTGTTCGTGTCGGACGAGCTGGCGATCGCCCGCTGAAGCAATAGCGTCTTGCCACAACGTCGGCCGGCGATGTTGACCACGCGGCGAGGCTAGATCAAACATTTCAGGAGACTGGCAATACGCCACGAACAGACACCAAGGGCCTTCTTGTCGGTGCTGTCCATCCTCAGTGCATTCATTTGGGCACGCTGAATGTCAAAGCGCTCTATTGGCGCGATCCAAAATCTCCTCGCCCGGGTCAATCATCTCTTTAGTCACTTCGAACTCTGCGTTGGCCTGTCGTGCCTTACACACTATATCTAGCACTTACCATGTAACTATGATAATTGCCCATCCAAGGGATAAGCAGAACCAAGCTTTCACGTTGGTTTGTCATTCTTCCAAATGTATAGAGCTCCGAGCTCGTTCATTCTCTTTTCAAAGGTGGCAACGAGCTCAAATGTAATATCGACTATAATTGCAGCATTCCCGGACTTAAGCGAAGTCGACACCTTTTTAATCAGCATTTGACCGGTGTGGTGTCCGCTGAGATCTATAGCCATGCCGGCGAGGGCTCCGCTGGCTGCGCCGAGCGCCCCCGCCAAAGGGCCAACAGCCGCTGCGCCGACTATTGCGCCAAGCAAGCTGGCGACAAGCGACGCGTGAGAGTGGTCACGCACCAAATCGAGCACCTGGATGTTGCCATCCGCTGCGCGGAATATCACCGCAGATGCGAAAATATCGACGTCCTTCTCGCCAAGCTCATAGAGCGCTGCTTCGGCCTTCTTCGCTCTTGCGACATCGGAAAAAACGACAACTGAAAACTGGCTCATCTGACTTCTCCATGTCCAACAGCTGTTGATTTCCGCTGAGAACTGACCCGGGATTTTCACTGAGAAGTGCCCGGCTTTTTATGGTTCTGAGGATCGTTTGAGGTCAAGGCATCGACATTCCCCTTTCGTCCTTTCGCGGCGGCAGTGCTGGCCTTGAACCGGACGCCAAACCATTGAAATTGTTCGACCCGCAATCTCAGCCCAAGATGCCCAGTGACAGCCCGTGCCGGATTATCAATTGGGCTTTGCGAGGGCAGCTTGCACGGACGATTTCTGCGCGATCATGCGAGCTATCAAGGCCTTGTAGGCGCGGTCCGCAAGCTTGCGGGAGGCGTCTTCGTTTAGCAGTCGCCGGGATTGGTTGTAGCCAAGCACCAGGCTCGTAAACTCGAAGACGGCTTGCTGAGCCTCATCAAGATTGATTAAGCCGCCTGTTAGAGAGCTGAATTCGCGAATGAGAACCCCATTCCAGCGAGTTTGCTGTGCTTTCAGGTATTCACGAAGCGCGCCTGGCTGATCATCGAATTCGATCTGCGCTTGGATTAATCCACACCCCCCGTCACCGCTTTCCCCATCAATCCACGCCAGCCAGCGGTTGAAAATGAGATCGAGCCGTTGCCGCCCCGGCGGAAGTTGCTCCGCCGGATGCCACACAGTGCTGGTAAAATCTTTGACGAGTTTCTCCAGAACGGCCATCTGTAGTGCATCCTTGGCTCCAAAGTGTTTGAAGACGGCACTCTTTGAAAGCCCGATAACTTTAGCCACGTCGGCCAGGCTGACGGCGGAGAAACCGCGGATCGTTCCTTGACGCAACGCCTCGCTGAGAATGCGATCACGTGTCTGGTGAGCTTTGGTCATGTTTCACTTGACTAAATGTGCACGGTCGATCACTTCTGAAGGTAGGTATACGATCGTGCACCTGAATAGCATGTACGAGACACCAGTTGAAGCCGCGACGTCTCAGCCTGACGCAGGAAGCGGCCGATCAATGCCCTGAACGCCTGATGGGGCGGCACTACTGACCTGGAGGCCTACCGCATGCCACGAGTCCTCCTTTTTACTGGTGCTCTCATTTTTTGTATCCTCGGCGCTTACCACGGGGTCCTAACCCTTAGGGACCTCTCCGCTCCTCGTGCCTTCACCCCGACTGACGAGAACGTGCGCCGTGCGATGCAGGAGTCGCGGTTGGCCCTTAGCCAATCGATTAACCTTTGGGATGCCTGGCTTGGGTTCAACCTCAGCCACAGTCTGGGGCTCCTCTTGTTCGGTGGGGGTCTGATCACCATCGCTTGCCTTCACTTCCCCATCTTTGTACGCAACCCATCCATTCAAGTGGCGGCGGTCGTCGTCGCGGCCGTGTACTTTGTGCTTTCTGCACGTTTTTGGTTCTGGGTACCGGCCTTCGCGACTGGGATTTGTCTGGCCTACTTTTTGGCGGCATTCCTCATGCTTCGCGCTGCGTAATTAAGAACTGAGCTTGGGGTCAGATCAACAGCTGTTCGAATTCATACGCGGGGTTTTTCAACCAAAGACAGCCACCGTTGACTTGGTTAGCACTTTGTTGCTCGTCGGCAATCGGCTGCTGCGGCAGCAAGTGGAGAGCCAGGATTCTGGATGCGGGTGTGGAGCAGCGCGATCAGCTCCGCTCCCCTGGCGTGCCCTGCCCTGCCCTGCCCTGCGCTTCAGATCGATACCAAGCGCCCGGGCGGCCTCCTCGATCGTCGCCGCCGAGCAGCCGGTCGACCACGCGGCGAGCTGGCGCCAGACCTCGGCAAACATGGGCTCGGCGCGCACCACGACATCGAGCGCGCCCAGGGCGGCGCCGACGGCGAAGGCGGCGTCCGTCAGATCGGCTGGGGCTCTCTTAACCCTGGCCCAGGCTGGGCCAACGAAAAGAACTGCTCCCCGTGAGACGCGGCCCTTATCAACCAAAGACAGCCACTTTTGATTTAATTGCGAGGCCACCGTTACCGGCACGACGCATTTGTCTGCCAATCGCGGCGCAGAAAACCTGTGGCAACTGAAGTGCAGGCGAGATCCTCGGCCAATCGTGGACGAGCCGACCGCGGCGCTGAGTGCGCCCAAACAGCGCAAGGTTGTCTCGCTCATTCACACCCTCAAGGCCAGGGGGCGCGGCATAATCTTCATCTCGCATAGTCTGCAGGAAATGTTTACCCTATCGGATCGCATCGTCGTGCTCCGCCGCGGCGCCCTTGCGGGCGAGCGCGGCATCGCGAAGACCAATTACGACGAGATCGTCAAGCTGTTGGTAGGCGGCTAAGCGGGAGGCATCGGCGGCCTCTGAACCACCACAGGAACCTAGGATCGTTAGCAATGACAGACTTCAAAGACCGCACCATCCTCGTCACTGGCGCCAGCGGCGGCATTGGCGGTGCCATCGTCCGCCAACTCCGGGCCGCGAACGCCGACGTAATTGCCTCTGGTCGATCAAAGGAACCCCTTGCCAAGCTCGCTGCCGACACTGGCTGCCGCACGCTGTCCTTCGACCTCCAGTCTGAAGACAGTGTGCGCGGCGCGCTGGAAGGCCTCGATCTTTGGGGCGTTGTCAACTGCGGCGGCTTCGGAGGAGAGATCGCCACGCCCATGGACACTGACATCGCTGTCTTCGACAAGGTGATCTCGATCAACACCCGTGGTGCACTCCTAGTTACGAAGTACGCCTCGCAGTCGATGGTTCGCCTCGGCAAGGGCGGGGCGATCGTCAACGTCTCCAGCCAAGCGGGACTGGTGGCACTCAAAGGCCATATCTCCTATGGCTCATCAAAGGCTGCGCTCGACAACATCACGCGGGTCTCGGCGCTGGAACTCGGCAGATTCGGAATCCGCGTGAACAGCGTGAACCCCACCGTCGTCATGACCGAGATGTCGGCCTTCTACTGGGGTCGTCCAGACATAGGAGAGCCCTTCCTGAAGCAGATGCCGCTGGGGCGCTGGGCGACAGAGGACGAGATTGCGGCGCCTGTCGTCTTTCTCCTAAGTGACGGAGCCTCGATGATCACTGGCGTTTCGCTGCCTATCGACGGTGGCTTCTGCGCCTGCTGACACCGCGGTTGACTTCTCTGGAAAATGCCAACCCGCCGATGTGGTTCGAAGGTCACTGTCCGGGAACTTGACGACGTCGCGAAAATTGGCACCAAGCCTTTGGGCCAGGTTAATGGCCTTTGGGCCAGGTTAATGCGGTGAGGCTGCTCGACATATTCATCGCATCCGCCCGAAGTAGGGGCGACGACAAGAACTGCTCCCGGTGACACGCCGCCTCTATCAACCAAAGACAGCGACCGTCGATTTGATTGTTAGGCCGTCATGGCCGGCACGAGGCATCTGCCTGCCGATCGCGGCGCAGAAAACCTGTGGCAACTGAAGTGCAGGCGAGATCCTCGTCCATAGGATGCGCAGCTTTTCTCGGCCTTTGCGAGATCGCCGAATAGTTTTGCCGGTGACAATGCGTTGCGACCAGCGAAAGCCGATTTCGTGGAAGTAGAGGTCTGCATGTTGCGGGCTGATGTGATGGAAGACGCCGGCAATCGTGCGACGCACACGAGAATTAAACCCTTCAACCCAATTGGGATGAACAACGCCGCGGGCCCATTCATGCTTTGAATGCTGGACGGTCTGGTGAGCGGCAAATCCTTGGCCGACCGCTTTGAAGGTCGTCCAGTCATCGCTCATGAGGTGGGCCTGCGGGTCAACGCCGATCTCGAGAACCTGTTTGGTTTGAGCAAATGAGAGATCTTCCACTACCAAAGCGCGTGCATGCCCTGCCGGTGACCCAATCGTCGTTGTCTCTGGCCTTTGAACCATGGCCAGCACCGCTGCCTTCGTGGTTCGGCGTTGCCCTTTGCGACCACGCCCGGGAGGCGGGGCGTCAGGCGATCGTTTGAGGCGGCCGCCGAAGTAGAACTCGTCGATCTCAACCGTGCCTGTGAACGGCGCTTCCCGCGCCACCATCAACCGCAAAGCGTGTCCCATACGCCAGGCGGTCGGCTGGCTGACACCCAATGCTTCAGCCAATCGCACCGATGACATGCCCTTGTCCGATTGCAACATCAGCCACAAGGCTTTGAACCAGGTGCTCAGCGCCAGCTTGGTGGAATGCAAAGGCGTATGGGTCGTTGCCGTAAATTGAAAGCGACACTCGCCGCTCGAACATTGATAGAGCCCTGGTCTTGCTCTGCGCCGCCCAATGTCGCGGCCCACAATGGGAATAGTTTTCTTAAAGCCACAGGCGGGGCATATCCGACCGTCTGGCCAAACCAAAGCCTCCAGAAGGCGTCGACATTGCCGTTCGTCGCCGAATGCAGATCAGATTCTCAGGTCGCCCTAACGACCGCTGCAACTGGGTGAAAATTCCCCAATTTCGGGAGCAAAGCCACCTATAGGCCTGCATATGCTGATCCATTGGTATTGAAACGATGATGGATCAACCATTTGAAATAGCTAAGATATTCGCTTAGCGTGTCACGAGGAGCAGTTCTTGTCGTCGCCTCGAATCGCAACCTTCATGGCATCCTCCCTGCCGAGGTCGTCACTTCGACGCGAAGAAGTCGGCCAGCGCGCCCGCCACGCCTTCGGGATCGTTTTCCATTGGAATATGGCCGGCCGACTTGATCCGCACGAGCCTGGTATCCGGCATCTCGCGGGCGAAGCGTTCCGCGTGGTCGACGGTCTGGAATTCGTCGTCCTCGCCCCAAACAAGTAGTTTTGGGATCCTCGAGTCGCGCATCGAGGGCAACAGCTCCATCGTGTATCGGTTGTCCGCAGCGCCGGCGAGCGCCAGCCAGGACCGCGCGACGCGCGGCTCTCTCCACGGATCGAGATACTCCGCGATCTCCGCCTCGCTTGCGGGACGTCCAAGGGCCTTCGTCACCGATATTCGGCGCGCCGCCAGAACGTCTTTGGCCGTTGTGGACGCGGCCACGGCCGGGTCCCGGAAGCGGGCCACGCCCGGGACAGGCCATGAGTCGTACATGACGGCGTTCACCAGCGCCAAACGGGGAACGTCCACCGCCCGGCTGACAAGGAGGTGTTGTGCGACGCCGCCACCGATGTCGTGGCCGACGACCATGACCGGTCCTTCATGTTTTAGAGCGCGGAGGAAACGTACCAGCCAAGCTGACAGGCGCGGGATAGACGCGTCTTGTACCGTCAGCTCGCCTCCCGAGCGCCCGAAGCCGGGAAAGTCGACCGCCACGGGACTGAGCCCGGCGGCGGCGATGCCCTCAAGCACCGGCTGCCAGACCCGGCTCCAGTAAGTGCCGTGCAGGAGGAGCACCAAGCGACCGCCCTTTCCTGCCATGAGATAGCTGATCGGGACGCCGTCGACGTGGATGGTCTCTCGCATTGTCACCGGACGATCCTATTCACATGGCCCTTGCCGAGGCCGACCGCGTCATAATGACGTACGGCGTGCTCGAGCTTGGTGAACACGTCTTCGTATCCGAGCGCGACGCCGAACGGGTCGACATAGATATAGCCGCCTGTGACGTGGAAGAGCGTCGCCATTTCCTGCACATCGTCTGGAACGACGAGGGTATGCGTCTCGCCCGGCGGCTCGAAGGCATAGTCGCCCGCGGTTGCGATCCAGTCGTGTTCGAGGTAGCGCCACTTTCCTCGCAGCGTGAGCGCATGCACGGGCCCGGTGTGACGGTGGCGCGACAGCACGCCCGAACTCCGGACGCGCAGGATGTTGATGTAGAATCCCTGGCTCACGCTCAGGATCAGCGGCTTAAAGGACACGGTCGGGGATTGCGGCACCCACTCCCGTTCATCGCCGTCCAGATCGAGAGCCGAGCCGACGAATGCGTCCGGCACCATGCCGAAAGGTTGCGGTCGCTGATAGGCGACCTTGCTCTCGTCGATCGATGCGCGCTCCGGCACCTGTCCTTGCTCCGACGAAATGGTAGTGCTCATCTTCTCCTCCGAAAATGCGATGTGCGCGGCAGAGGTCGGCGCGCGATCGATTTGGCGGAAGGGCTGGTGCGCCGCCCCCATCAGTGCCAATTCCCTTCGATGCACCGGCGATGATGATCGATCGGATCATAATGTCTTCTTCGGGCTTTTCATGCAGACTTGCTCTTCGGGACGACAGCTTCACTTTTGATTTGCATCAATTTCACTAGGTCGGCCGCAGACGCTCCTTCAAGCGACAATCCGTAGCCAACTTCCCGCACGAGGCGCTCTTTCAGGGGTTGAATGAAATGTATGCGCGTGTTGCGGCGTGTCACCTCCGGTGCCTTTAAGTACAGCTCGGCCAATTCCCGCGCCCGGCTGAGCGCCTTGCCGTCTGGCACGACTTCAGCAACCACTCCCCATTCTTGCGCAATAGTCGCAGTCAGCGGGTGTGGGTTGAGCAGGAAAGCTTCCGCCCGTCCCGCTCCCGCGCGATAACTCCAGGTGGTAAAGATGCCGTCGCCGGGCACAACACCCGCGGCGAAGTGGCCTACGTCCTGGAAGGTTGCGCCCTCGGCCGCCACAATGACATTGGCCAGCAGCGCGTACTCAGAGTGTATATGGGCGCGCCCCTCGATGGCCGCGATCACCGGCACGCGTATATTGGCTATGTTTTCCAAAACCTGAGCGCCTTCGTCATGGATCTGGCTCCACACGCCAGGATCGGAGACGTTTCCGAAAGATGCCCAATCGACACCGATCATGAAGTCCCCGCCCGCCCCCGTGAGGATTACGATCTTATTCGCTCGATCTTGGGAAATGCGGTAGAAGGCATCAACAACCTCCGTATGGGCCTGTGCCGTGAAAGTGAGCGGCTCTCCGTTGCTATGGAGTTGCACGACCAGCACGCCTTCCGCATCCCGTGTCAACTTCAGGTGGCTGTAGGCAGTCAAATAGCTATGTCGAATCGCTTCCATGATCCTCTCCTCTGTTTGTCTGCTCGTACTGAACCGGTGGCGTCGGTCTGCAGCGGACCAATCAACGTATATTCCCGGGACCCATGAACCGACATTCGCCGAATGGCTCCCGTTTGGAGCTGACGATGGTGCATGTCTGAGCCCAGCTGAGGCTCCGGACACCGAATAAGGCGCTGCCGAGAATCGGGATTTCGAAGTATTCCGGTTCCGACATGGGCGTTCTCCCTAGGCTCGCGGGTGCGGCCCGCCTCACAGCAGCTTTTCGATCGTGATCGGCAGGTCGCGTATTCGCTTGCCGGTCGCGTGATAGACGGCGTTCGCGATCGCCGGCGCCACGGACACGGCCGTCAGCTCGCCAAGACCCTTGGTGCCAAGCGGGCTCGCCTCCTCGTCGAATTCGCCGACGAAGAGGATCTCGAGCTCGGGGATGTCGGCGTTGGTAGGCACCAAATAGCCGGAATAGTTGCGGTTGACGAAGCGGCCCGTCCCCGGGTCGGTCTCCGACTGCTCGAGCAAGGCTTGGCCCACGCCCCAAATGATGCCGCCGATCGCCTGGCTGCGCGCAGTTTTCGGATTGATGATCCGGCCGGCGTCATAGGCGCCGACCACGCGGCTCAGGCGCACTGTCCCCAAATCCGAGTCGACCATCGCTTCCGCGAAGACCGCTCCGAAGCTGAAGATCGCTTTCGGCCCCATCGCCTCCTCGACGGGATCGTAATCCCCGTTGCCTGCAACGGTCTGCAGCTCGTTACGCGCTAACAGCTCGGCATAAGTGACGTTCAGATTCTTGCCCGCCAGAGCCAGCGTGCCTTCTGTAACGATCACGTCTTCAGTCTGCGCTCCGGCGAATGGTGCGTCCTTCCCCTTGATGGCGAGCTCGACCACCTGATCGCGGACGGCCTTCGCCGCCAACATCACCGAGGCGCCGGCGTTCGCCATCGTGGCCGAGCCGATCGAGGCATGCGACGCGGGGAGTCTGGTATCGCCGAGCCGCACGGTCACCTTTTCGAGCGAAAGCCCAAGCGTATCGGCCGCAACCTGCTGCATTACCGTGTAGGTGCCTGTGCCGAGGTCGTGCGATCCGGCCTCGACCAATGCCGTCGCGTCTCGGTTCAGCGTGACGCGCGCCTTCGCCGGCCAGCGCCAGTGCGTGTAGATCGCTGCCGCCATGCCCTGACCAATGAAGAAACGGCCGTCACCCATGGAGCGCGGCTCAGGTGTCCGCTTGTCCCAACCAAACCGCGCGGCGCCTTCAATCAGACACTTGCTGAGGGCGCGCGTCGAGAAGGGACGCCCGCTGTGCGGATCGATCTGAGAGTCGTTGAGCAGGCGCAGGGTCACCGGATCGACGCCCGTCGCGTAAGCCAGCTCGTCCATCGCGCTCTCAAGCGCGAAGTGGCCGAGCGCCTCATGCGGAGAACGCATCGCAGTCGGCGTGTTGCGGTTCACATGGACGATCTTGTGGCTGGTTGATATTCCGCCGCGCGCCGGCCACAGCGACCGCGACGAGACCGCTGCATATTCGATATAGTCGTCAAAGACGGATGTAGGGGAAACGCTCTGGTGCTGGATTCCCACGAGTTGGCCGTCGCCGCCCGCACCCAGTGCGATCGTCTGGATAGTCGCCGGCTGGTGCCCGGCCATCGAATACATCTGCGCCCGCGTGAGCTGGACGCAGAGCGGTCGGTCGATCGCCTTGGCGGCGGCCACAGCCAACAAGGTGTGCGGCCACACATAGGCTTTGCCGCCAAAACCGCCGCCGACAAAATGGCTCACGACATTGATCTTCTCGAGCGGAATCCCGAGCACGATCGATATGAGCGCCCGGGCGCCGAAAATATGCTGGGTGGTTTCGTACAGCGTGAGTGTGCCGTCCTCACCCCACACCGCCGTCGTAGCGTGTGGTTCCATCTGGTTGTGATGCCGGTCCGCGGTGATGTAGGTCTGCTCGATACGAACAGAGCCGTCAGCAATCGCCTTCTCGGCATTCCCGACCGACGATGCGACCGGCCAAAGAAATTGCGGTGGCACTACGGCATCCCTCGTCATCGCGGGGCTGAAAACGACTGGCGCGCGCGAATCGTAGTTTATCTTGATCAGCGTTCCGGCATGCGCGGCCTGGTCATACGTTTCGGCAATTACGACCGCGACGGGCTGGCCCGCGTAATGGATTTTGTCATCCTGCAGGGGGAGATAAGACTGCCCATGCGGGTGAAGATGGCTCCATGGCTTAGGCGTCGGATTCATGCGCGGCATGTTGCGGTGGGTGAAGACCGCCAGCACGCCCGGAGCCGCTTCCGCGTCGGCGGTGTCGAGGGACACGGTTCGACCGTTTGCGACCGTGCTGTGGACGATGGCGCCATGCACGGCTTCCGGGAGAGATATATCGGCGGTGTAATGTGCGCCACCAGTTACTTTTAGGCGCCCGTCATAGCGTGAGATTGGCTGTCCAATGGCGCTCATGCGCGTTCTCCGGCGGTTTGCAACGCGCGCAGAGCAACGCGCCGAGCAAGCTCGATCTTAAAGGCGTTGTGGGTGAGCGGGTGCGCATCGGCGAATGACAGAGCTATCGCAGCTCTCAATTTGTCCGTGTCATTCAAGGCAATCCCGGCCAAAGCTTCCTCTGCCGCTGAGAGCCTCCAAGGCTTGTGGGCGACGCCGCCCAGAGCCAACCGGGCCGAACGAATGCGCCCCCCATCCGTCGCAACCGCAGCCGCCGCAGAGACGAGCGCGAATTCATAAGATTGCCGGTCTCGGACCTTCAGGTAGTGCGAGGCACGCCCCTCTGGCCTCCCCGGGACCTCGATCGCGATGATCAACTCGCCACGTTCGAGCACGTTGTCCCGCTCGGGGGTATTGCCCGGCAAGCGGTGGAATTCCGCAAACGGAATGGAGCGCTCCCCCGACCCGCCGCGGACCAGGACGAACGCGTCCATGGCCGCCAATGCCACCGCCACGTCAGAGGGGTGCGTGGCAACACACGAATCAGTCCATCCGAAAATCCCATGGTTGCGATTGATGCCATGGAGAGCGGAACAGCCGGAGCCAGGCCGTCTCTTGTTGCAAGGTGGATCATCTTGGTCTCGGAAATACGCACAACGAGTCCGCTGCAAGATGTTGCCGGCAATCGATGCCATGTTCCGGAGTTGACCGGAGGCGGCAAACAACAGCCCTTCGGCAATGACGGGAAAACGCTCTCGGACCTCCGGATTGGCTGCGACGTCGCTCATGCGCGCCAACGCGCCGATGCGGACGCCGCCTCCCGCGAGCGGCTTGATGGGGGTCAACTCGGACAGGCCATTGATATCGACCAGGCGTTTTGGGAGTGCGGCCCGATCTTTGATAAGACCGATGAGGTCCGTACCTCCGGCGATGAATGCAAGCCCCGGGTCGCGAGCGTGCCAAGCGATTGCACTGCCTATATCAGGGGCATGCGAAAGACCGAAGAGATGCATGGCTCAGCTCCGTGCCGCTGCTTGCACGGCACCCACAATGTGCGGATAGCAGGCGCAGCGGCACAGATTGCCGCTCATGCGCTCGCGGATTTCCTGCGGCGACAAATCACACCCGCTGAATGGCTTCGTGAGGTCTTGCGTCGCGGCGCTTGGCCATCCCGCCTTCGCCTCTTCAATCATGGCTACTGCCGACATGATCTGTCCTGAGGTACAAAAGCCGCATTGGAAGGCATCATGCACTGTGAAGGCCGCCTGCATGGGATGAAGCTCACCATCGTGCTCCAGGCCCTCGATCGTGGTGATGCGCTTGCCCTCCTGCATCGCGGCCAAACACATACAAGAGAGCACGCGGCGGCCGTCGAGGTGCACCGTGCATGCTCCACATTCGCCGCGGTCACAGCCCTTTTTCGTGCCGGTCAGCAACAACGCCCCACGCAGAGCGTCGAGAAGAGTCGTCCTCGGCTCAACCATCGCGGTGCAGTCGCGGCCGTTGACCGTCAGGCGCACCGGCCTTGCGTCGAAAGTATGCTTTCCGGACGCAGATGAATCTGTGGATGCCTGATCCGAGCCGACAGGTTGACGGGCGGGAGTGCCTATATCGCGATTGCTCATGATACCTTCCTCTTCATTACACGCCCTGTTCTCTCCTTGTGCGGTACTAGTCCTCGCTTGCTCCTTGCTTTGTCCGGCGCGCGATCAAATGGAGTCACAACATTCGATTGGTTTCGCTCTTGGCGCGGTACTCGCGTTCGCTCGTTCCCTGCTTCGTTTCGCACACGACTAAAATTGAGAAGCGAGACCCGCGGCAGCGCGAAGAACCTGGTTCCAGGTGCAAGCTTCGCGCGGGTTTTGCTCGGATGCGAGTTAAGCGTTGTAAGAGGTTGTTAATTGCGACGCGCGCGGAAGGTCGGCCACCTATGGATTGGAAAAGCCGGGTGTCTTGGCCAGTCGTCAGATATCCTTGCGATTGCGCAAGATGATCAATTGGATAATGAGATCGGCGTGAGGTGTGAAATAAAAAGCCAGGACAAGCGGGTCTGGCAAACCGCGCTTATCAAAATTGCCATCGATATCTGCGGTAACGATGAAGTTGTCGTAGTGCTTCACGACTTTCGTAACCGCGATCGTCAGTCCTTCACCGATAATGTCCCGCTCCGCCCATCGTCTGATGGCCGCTTTGCCCCAGTAGTCCCGCAGCTGATCGTTGACAAGCGCATCGTCAGCAAATGTGACCATTAGGTGCTCTAAATCGAAGGTATTCGTCGCCTCGACGAAGGCCGCGACCAAGGGAGGGAGCGTCGTTGGGACATTGGACGAAGGATGGGAGCTCGGCATGTAAATCCACTACCGTGGGGAGTGATGGTCTTTCCACCAGCATGCCCTAGTTGGTGAGATTTGGCGCATTGTCTGATGCAAAAAGTTGTAAATCAGGCCGTCTGCGCGCACTGGCTCGCTGACACTGCAGAATGATCGTAAGCCGCGGCTGGGATATCCGATAGAGGCACTGAGGAGCTTCCCCATTCACGCCGCCGTCACTATTAGGAGCGCGAATAAAACCTATGCCCCGTGGATAAAACGCCAATCTCGATCGGGAATCAGCGAAGATCGTCCAAAAGCGCCTTCGACGCTTTGAGGTCAGTCGTCTCGAACCCTTCGGTAAACTGGGAGAAGACAGGCTGGAGAAGTGCCTTTGCATTGGCGGAATGGCCTTGATCGCGCAATAGCCGGGCAAGACCCGCGGACACGCGCAGTTCGAAAGAGAGGGCGCCCTGCTGACGCGCAAGCTCGATCGCCTGCCAGAACAAGCCCTCAACGCTCGCGTCCGACCCGCATTCCAACCCAAGCAGATCACCCTTGACGCGCAGTAGCTCAGGCACGCTGATGCGCATATCGTCGTTCGCCGCCATGACGAGCGCTTCGTTGATCGCGCCAAGCCCTTCGCCCACACATCCAGCAGCACCCAACGCTTCAGCGTGCGCGCCCAGGGGTCCCGCATGGTAAGGGCCTCCGCGTTTGGGGCTCCGGCGAAACTCCTCCAATGTTGTCCGGAGAAACGGCAATCCAGCCGCGGGACCGCCGGCTTTGCTTGTCAAATTGTCTAATAACCGCGCGCGTAATCGCGCGCGCGGAGGTGCCAGGACTCCAGCCCATGTCGACCGGTGTAATCGAGTAGCATCGCAAGGCAACGGGCGGCCGTTGGCAAGTCGCCCATCCAGAGGACGACCGCGCACGCCGCTGGGATCAGTGCATTACAGAGCGAAAGCACCTGTCCTATAGCCTTGGCTTGGTCAGGTGTGCTTCGTGGCAACGCCCTGTCTTAACACTACGCCTGCTCCTTGATGAGCTGGCGTGCGACCCGAAGGTCCCTCGTGTCGAATCCTTCCGTAAAGCAATCGTACACGTGGGTCAGCACACGACGAGCTTGATCGCGCTGTCCGCTGTCGGACAGCAACCGAGCCATCGCTGTTGTTGAACGTAGCTCCAAAGCGAGCGCAGTCTCTCGGCCGGATACAGACCGAATGGTCCAAATGAAATGACGCTGCCCGCCTGAGAGCCGCTATGGTCAACCATGCGCGGCGATCCGCTCTGCGACTGGCGTGCTTGTGAATAGCGACTTCGACATAGCCATCACCTTCCGCGCGGAAGTACGGACACCCAATTCCTGCCAGGTACCCTAGCCTGATATTAACGCATGGGTCTTCCTGGTCCAGTGTGTGCCGGTTACGGGGAAGGTGGGGGACTGTAATACGGTCCCGCGGGGGTACCACGGCGAGAATGAGATAAGAAACTGTTGCCACATTTCCATATGTCGGCTAGTCTCGACATATGGAATCAGAGCAAGCCATTCTCGCCTTCGCAGCGCTCGCCCAGCAGACCCGGCTCGATGTTTTCCGGCTGTTGATTGAGCACGAGCCGGACGGCCTGCCCGCAGGTGAGATCGCACGGCATATGGCTGTGCCCCACAACACGATGTCGACCCATCTCGCCATCTTGACCCGAGCCGGACTGATCACGGCCGAGCGGCACAGCCGTTCCATCATCTACCGCGCACAGCTTGAGGCGATTCGAGCACTCGCCGGCTACCTGGTCAAGGATTGTTGCAGCGGCCGGCCGGAGATCTGCGCGCCACTCATCGCCGACCTCACGCCCTGCTGTCCCACCCAGAACAACACCACCGAGGAGGCCGTCCATGGCTGACCGGGTCTATAACGTCTTGTTCCTCTGCACCGGCAACTCGGCCCGCTCGATCCTGGCCGAGGGCATCCTGCGCAAGGATGGCGCCGGACGATTCAACCCCTTCTCCGCTGGAAGCTATCCAAAGGGGACGGTCAATCCACTCGCGCCGAAGGTGCTCGCGAGCTTCGACTACCCGGCCGGCGGCTTCCGCTCGAAGAGCTGGGAGGAGTTCGCTCGTCCCGACGCGCCGGTCATGGATTTCGTGTTCACCGTCTGCGACGACGCCGCGGGCGAGACCTGTCCCGTGTGGCCAGGCCAGCCGATCACCGCGCATTGGGGCATTCCAGACCCGGCGGCGGTCGAGGGCTCCGACATCCAAAAGGAAGCGGCCTTCGTCACCGCGTTCCGCCATCTTAAGAACCGCATCTCGGTGTTCACGGCCTTGCCGCTGAACAGCCTTGACACGATCGCGCTCGGCACGAGGTTGCGGGAGATCGGCCGATCCGAAGGGGCGACATCGCCCCGCCCGAGTGCAGCGTGAGGCCCAGCATGGATATCATCATCTACCATAACCCTGACTGTGGCACCTCGCGCAATGTGCTCGGCCTGATCCGCAATGCCGGGCTCGAGCCGCATGTCATCGAATACTTGAAGACGCCGCCAACGCGTACGCTGGTCAAGCAGCTCATCGAACGCATGGGCGTCTCGGTGCGATCGGTGCTGCGGGAAATGGGCACGCCCTATGCGCAATTGGGGCTGAATGATCCGAGCCTGACAGACGATCAGCTCCTCGACGCGATGATGGCGCATCCGATCCTGTTCAATCGTCCGATCGTGGTGAGCTCGCTCGGTGTCAAGCTTTGCCGCCCCTCGGAGACCGTGCTCGACATTCTGCCGCCGACGCAGCAGGGCGAATTCCACAAGGAAGATGGCGAGCTGGTCGTCGACGCCAGCGGTCAGCGCGTGGCCACAGCCTGAACGAGACCTGTTCATGTCCATCTTCGAACGCTGGCTGACGCTTTGGGTCGCCCTCTGCATCGTCATCGGCATGACGCTCGGCCATCTCATGCCGGGGCTCTTTCACACGATCGGCGCGGCTGAAGTCGCTACGGTCAATCTGCCTGTGGCGGCGCTGATCTTGATTATGATCGTGCCGATGCTAATCAAGATCGACTTCGCGGCGCTCGGCCAGGTTAAGGAGTACTGGCGCGGCATCGGCGTGACGCTGTTCATCAATTGGGTGGTCAAACCCTTCTCGATGGCGGCGCTGGGCTGGCTGTTCGTCGGATATCTCTTCCGGCCGTACCTGCCGGCCGCCCAGATCGAGAGCTACATCGCCGGTCTGATCATTCTCGCCGCCGCGCCCTGCACGGCCATGGTGTTCGTTTGGTCGAATCTCACCAAGGGCGAGCCGCATTTCACGCTGAGCCAGGTGGCTCTCAACGATACGATCATGGTGTTCGCCTTCGCGCCGATCGTCGGCCTGTTGCTCGGGCTGTCCGCGATCACCGTGCCTTGGGACACGCTCGTGCTGTCGGTCGTGCTCTACATCGTCGTGCCCGTGATCTTCGCGCAGCTCCTGCGGCGCCGACTGCTCGCGACCGGTGGTGAAATGGCGCTGAAGGGATTGCTGGACCAGTTGCAGCCGCTATCCCTCGTCGCGCTGCTGGCCACACTGGTTTTGCTGTTCGGCTTTCAGGGCGAGCAAATCCTGGCGCAGCCGCTTGTGATCGCCCTCATCGCCGTGCCGATCCTGATTCAGGTCTATTTCAATGCAGGGCTTGCCTATCTGCTCAACCGCATTTCGGGCGAACAGCATTGCGTCGCCGGCCCCTCGGCCTTGATTGGCGCTTCCAACTTCTTTGAGCTGGCCGTCGCCGCCGCCATCAGCCTGTTTGGATTCCAATCAGGTGCGGCGCTGGCGACTGTGGTCGGCGTACTCATCGAAGTGCCGGTCATGCTGACTGTCGTCTGGATCGTGAACCAGTCGAAGGGCTGGTACGAACGCGGCCAAGCAGCACCTCGTATCGTCAAAGAGGCGCGTTGATGCAGCCGCCTGATTTGACGGATGTGCCGAACATCGATCCCGACGCGTTCGAACGTCCAGCGATGGCCGCGCCTCTACTGGACCCACCGACGCACCCACCGCGCATTCTGTTGCTGTATGGGTCGCTCCGCGAGCGATCGTTCAGCCGGTTTCAAGCTCAGGAGCCCGCTCGCCTTCTGCAAGCCTTCGGCGCAGAAACCCGCATCTTCAACCCCAGCAGCTTGCCGCTGCCGGACGATGCGCCGGCTGATCATCCCAAGGTCCAAGAGTTACGCGACCTGTCGGCCTGGTCGGAGGGGCAGGTGTGGTGCAGCCCAGAACGCCACGGCGCTATGACGGGCATCATGAAGGCGCAGATCGATTGGATTCCGCTCGCGATCGGCGCGGTTAGGCCGACGCAAGGCAAAACGCTCGCGGTCATGCAGGTGAGCGGCGGCTCGCAGTCCTTCAACGCAGTCAACCAGATGCGCGTTCTCGGCCGCTGGATGCGGATGATCACGATCCCGAACCAATCGTCTGTGGCCAAGGCCTACGAGCAGTTCGACGAGGCGGGCCGGATGAAGCCGTCGCCTTATTACGATCGCGTCGTCGATGTCGTAGAGGAACTGATGAAGTTCACGCTGCTCATGCGCGGTCCATCCGCCTACCTCACCAGCCGGTATAGCGAGCGCAAGGAGCAAGCAGAAAAGCTCGCCGCGCGGGTCAAGCTGTCCGTGTCGCAGGGCACTTAACCGTAAGAATGCGGCACTTCTCGCAAACTGTGGCACTAAGTTATGAGAATTTCACTGCCTCATTTCTCAAATGTGATGCCAAGGCGGGAATGAAGTCGACGTCATACGCTGTCCGCCTACGATATTGAAATCTATATAGTTTGATCCCTGCGGCATTCCATTTGGGGAACGCAGTCATTTCAATCGAGCATTCAAAAGTGCAGAAAACACCGTGGCAGTTGGTTCTCAAACTAAGTGCCAACAATCATGGAAAATTCTCAAATTAAGTGCCAATTCGCAAATTACCTGCCAGGCTAACCTGCTGAAATCGCTGACAACGCACTCTCAAAATCAAATACCAAACGACACCAGCATGCCGCCCTAATCGCAGATGAGCCGGGCACCGATACCAGCTGCGAGCGGCGAGGCAAATCGGTCCCCACCATGTGGAGCTATGCGCCTTATAGGCCGGCGGAAACCGCTGCTCCAATCCAAATTTGTTCCTGCACACCTGCGCAAGTCCCAGACTACGGAGGCTCACAAACCGCTGCAGGTCTGGCCCTCGGGGAGAAGGGTCGGAATCGACCGGTATTTGTACCCTGGGCTGCCGGAAAAGACACCTCGATGATCCTGTTCCATCCGATTATTGAGGTATTGGCTCCTAGAGGTCGTTTGCGGAAGGGGACGGAATGCGCTTGTGCGCGGCCTGATCGGCAGTGCGCTCGTTTTCGCCAAAAACCGACTTCCACACTTCGGCACGCTGTGACTGGACACGCGCGCGTGTCTGGCTGGCTTCGCTGTTCCCCGTCAATAAAGTTACCAGAGAGCCCATGTGATAAGGCCAAGGCCAATTACCAAGATTATGGTCCAGCCACCAATTATGGCGAGAGCCGTCTTATCAAGGCGTATCGGCTCATTGACGCCATTGCGGGAGCGACTTGTCTGACCGTGCCATAACCCCAACAAGATAATGGCGAGTATGAGTGCGCTGGGGACCGATAGAACTATTCCGACTATTCCCGTTAGATTCATGATCGAACCGCACCCGCTGATTTCTTTTGAGGCTAGGACAGATCGGCAAGTCCCAATAGGCGTTTGATAGCTTGCTATAGCAAGGCTCAGTTGTGATTGCCGCGGCTGCCCTTGCCGTCGTTTTGGCGCCGGTCCCGGCAACGACGCGCCGCTTACGCAGACTTAATGCTCAAATCCTTACAGTCGCCGGCGCGCCGCTGAACCCTCGTGCCACGATCATCGAACTGGAGCAGACCGCGGTTAGCCTGCTGCGCGATCTTAGCGTTCAAGTTCTGGTCCCCGACGAGATTCACAATATCCTGGGTGGAACTTGGCGAGAGCAACGCGTGTTTTCTGACGAATTCTAGCTCGGCGGCCGCCTCAAACGATCGCCTGACGCCCCGCCTCCCGGGCGTGGTCGCAAAGGGCAACGCCGAACCACGAAGGCAGCGGTGCCGGCCATGGTACAAAGGCCAGAGACAACGACGATTGGGTCATCGGCAGGGCATGCGCGCGCTTTGGTAGTGGAAGATCTCTCGTTTGCTCAAACCAAACAGGTTCTCGAGCTTGGCGTTGACCCGTAGGCCCATCTCATGAGCGATGACTGGACGACCTTCAAGGCGGTCGGCCAAGGATTTGCCGCTCACCAGACCGTTCAACATTCAAAGCATGAATAGGCCCGCGGCGGTGTTCATGCCAATTGGGTTGAAGGGTTTAATTCTCGCGTGCGGCGCACGATTGCCGGCGTCTTCCATCACATCAGCCCACAACATGCAGACCTCTACTTCCACGAAATCGGCTTTCGATGGTCGCAACGCATTGTCACCGGCAAAGCCATTCGCCGATCTCGCAAAGGCCGAGAAAAGCTGCGCGTCCTATGGGAAAGAATCTCGCCTGCACTTCAGTTGCCACAGGTTTTCTGCGCCGCGATCGGCAGGCAGATGCGTCGTGCCGCCAACGGCGGCCGAAAAATCAAATCGACAATTGCCTTTGGTTGACGAAGACCGGGTGCGGTCAGCACGATCGAACAGGGAACAAACCGCAAGGTGCACGACGCTAGATTACGCAGAACAGGCGAAGAACGAATGGCCAAAGCCGGCACCAAGTGAGACGACCGGTACGATAGGCACCTGTCGCTCAAGCAAACTCCTTACCATATTACCGATAATGATTCTGGATGATCCATGTTGCCGAAAGGATAAGTTGCGAGGATCGCATCAGTAATTATTTTCCGATTGCTGCGCCCTAGCAGCAGGCCGGTCGTACCCGACACTCTACCCCATCGCCGTCTCAGCGCGACCGGCCTCCCACTGCCTATTTCGGAGAGCGCCATCGATTGCCGTTGCTAAAGCCTTGTTGAATCCTGGGTAGCTTTCGATCGATGAGTCGAGCGTTGGATTCACCGACGAGAGCTTATTATGACTACGAGTATAGCAATCGCTTCATTATTTTGGTGATAAAAACATGGCTACATTAAGCATCGGTGCCAATCCGAGTATAGATACAACGATTTCATCGCAGTCTCTTCCGACCAAAGGCGAGACCTATATTATAATGGTAATCTAAAGTTGAGATAATATATTTCGTACCCTGCCTGTATTCTTGATACGGCGCCTGTTTACTTTCTCACCAAGAAGCTGAATTCAGATGAATATTTATTACAACCATCTTGAAGGGGCGCCATGACAAAACCTGTGGATGTCGCGGTGGTGGGAGCCGGACCCTATGGCCTTTCGGTGGCGGCCCACTTGCGCGAATGCGGAGCGGACGTCCGCGTTTTTGGCGCGCCCATGCAGACATGGCGGCAGTCAATGCCTGTCGGGATGAGCTTGAAATCGGAGGGCTTTGCTTCAAACCTATCGGATCCGGGCCGAACGCTGACCCTCGGTGCATATTGTGCCCAGCACAATATTCCATATGCCGACACTGGCATTCCTGTACCCGTGAATGTGTTCGCAGCCTATGGCAAGGCGTTCCAGGAACGGTTCATTCCAGACCTGGTGCAAAAGAAGGTCATGTCGATCGGCCCGGCTTCGCATGGCTTCGATCTTCGTACCGAGGACGACGATATTGTCGCGGCGCGGCGCGTCGTTGTTGCCAGCGGCATTCGCTCATACGACTATATACCGCCGGAATTGCAAGGATTGCCCCGGCAATATTTGTCCCACAGCGTTGAATATGGCGATGCGGCCCATTTGACGGGGCTGGACGTGCTTGTCGTGGGCGCCGGCTCGTCGGCGACGGACATGGCGGCGCATTTGCGCTTGCGCGGCGCGAATACGCGTATCGTATCCCGGCGCAAAGCCATCACATTCCAGTCGCCACTAGGCGAGCGGAGCCTTCTTGAAAAAATCAAAGCTCCGATGACCGGTCTCGGGCCGGGATGGAAATCGGTCCTCTGTGTCAAGGCGCCGCTCTTGTTTCACGTCATGCCAGAAGCATTTCGTATTGACGTGGTGCGGCGATATCTCGGCCCGGCGCCGGCGTGGTTTGTCCGGTCAGAGGTGGAGGGACATGTTCCTTACACGCTGCAATCTCAAATCATGGGGTCTGAGGTTGTCGGCGACCGTGTCAGCCTCGTGCTGCGCGGGCCGGACGGTACCGGGCATCGGGTCACGGGTAACCACGTCGTTGCTGCCACCGGCTATCGCGTAGACGTTGATCGCCTAACCTTTCTCGATCCCGGTATTCGCAATGGCTTGCGATTGGCCGGACGTGCGCCTGCGCTATCGAACCATTTTGAATCAAGCATGCCCGGTCTCTATTTCGTGGGGACCGCAGCTGCCAACAGCTTTGGGCCGATGTTGCGTTTCGTATATGGGGCCGATTTTGCGGCCCGAAGGCTGGTGGGTCACCTTGCACTCCAGTTGCCGCGTCGGTCGGTCATGAAGACCCGTCATGGTGGTGCGCAGGTATCGGCTGAGCCGACTGCGTGATATCGAGGGCGAATTGAAGGTCGAGGGTAACAGTGGTCGGCAAACCTTCTGTCATAAGCGAGCGCGTACGGGTCCTTTTTGTCTCGCTTACCAACGACGTTGGCAGCGAGCGTGTCGTCGCCGAAATGGGGCGTTGCGGCGTCGAGTGCGGGCTTATTAGCCCCAAAGGGTTCTATTGCGCCGCTCTTGTCGAGGTTATCCGCCACTTCACCCTTCCTGCGCATTACGGTGTGCGGTTTGGAACGCTGTTCGTCAGGGGCCGGCTTGAACAAGCGGCGCGAGAGTGGCATCCCGATCTCATTCTACCCCTCGATGACCTCTCTTCCTGGCTTTTGCGATGTCTGGCCGTGGACCAGACGATCAACCCTCAACTCCAGGATCTGTTGATAAAGTCGCTTGGTCAATCGAGCGGTTATTCAGCTGCGATCAGCCGCCGTGAATTCATGGACAGGGCCCAGGCCCTGGGCCTGGATAAGCCCCTTCATTGTGAACCCACCAATCTGAAGGCCGCGCTGGCTGCCGCCAGGCAGTGGGGATACCCCGTTGTCGTCAAGACTGAACACACCTCGGGAGGTGTCGGCGTCGCCATCGTCCGCAATCCCAGCGAACTGGCAAAACGGCTTTCCTCAATTGAAACGGATGGTTGGCTGCAAAAGATCCGGCAGCCTATAAAGCGCTGGGTCTACCGCCAGGCTGGGTTCCGAGAGGAAGCCACAGCGCGGACGATGATCCAATCGTTCGTTCCCGGTGTGCCGGCCTTTCGTACGGTTGCAGCTTGGCAAGGACGTGTGCTGCAAGGCGCGAGTTTCGTAGCCGAGCAGGTTAACCCCAAGCCGACCGGCGCGAGCACAGTTGTCAGGCATGTAGAAAACGCTTCGATGGACCACGCCGTGGTCCAGATGGTGGCGGCGTTGAAATGTTCGGGGTTTGTGAGTTTCGATTTTGTCTTGGACCCAAAGAGCGGGCGTGCCTCGCTCATCGAAATGAACCCGCGCAGCATCGGCACGACACATCTGGGACGGCTGTTTGGGTCAGATATATGCGGCGCACTTGCGGCAATCCTTAGGAGGGACAGGGTGCGGAGCGTGACGGCCCAATTGACGACGGAGCTCGTTGCACTTTTTCCCAAGGAGATGGAGCGCAATTCTAATAGCCCTTATCTCAAGTCGGCGACAGTTTATCACGATGTGCCGATCGACAATCCTCGCCTCTTGAACATCTACCTTCGGCGGATGAGAAAGCTCAACCCCCGCATCGACGAAGGGCTTTTGGCGCTGCTGCGGGACGATCTGCATGAAGTGAAAACGCATCCACTCGCGTCCCTAGCTTGCCAACCAAGCGAGTCTTGAATTGTGCGTTAGAATTCTCCAATAGGGACGAGCTCGGCATCGTGCGAAGATCAATCCGCATCGCGGCGCAATTCTAGCGAATATTCGAGGGATTATTCTGCGCCTGAGGCAGGCAAATGGGCGCCATTCGGCCATCCAGCACAAAACAGCGGCCGAGCGCTGGCTACGTTTCGTTGGAAAGAAAAAAGCCCTGACAACACAGGGGCCCCGTATGCTGCCGTTAAGGGGCGCGCCGACGCAGAACGATCCGCCCGTGTTCCACACGAGGCGACCTCAGGGAGGGGCCAATTTCACTTTCACCCTATGGCGTCTGCGGTTCGAGTGGCGATGGTACACCGACGCGAATGAGCCGTGAAAAGTCCGGCGACAGGCCAGCATCGCGCGCACGCTCGTCGATATGGGCGAGCGCCCGCAACTGCGACAATGGCAGCTTGGTGTCGAGGGCACCGCGCCCATATGCGTATTCCGGAAGATAACCGTTGACGATAAGGCGCCAGTCGAGTGGCACTGTATCGCCTACGGCTCGCATCATTTTCACCACGGTGGTCGTGCAGTTGCTCGTGATGGAATTGTAGAACTGCGGCGTGGTTGCCAGCGCGTTTGCATCAGCGACGTATTGGAGTAGCAGTGCGCGAGCCGCGGCCGGCGACGCTCTGAGGCGGTAGAGTTGAACATCTTCCCCGCGAACATTCGATCGGACGCCGACCACGTCTCGTTCATCGGCCGCGATGATCACAAGGGGATTGCTCTTGAACAGATCGGCGATCGGCGAGAATTCGCCGCCCTTGCGACGGCGCACTTCGATTGACCAGGCGAGTTGGTCACCGCCATCGAAGCCGAAGCTCATGATGACATGTGCCATTTGCGGCCCGGCCCAGTAGGACAAGAACAGGTCAAGGGTCCGCAGTTTGGCTAGGTCGTAGGTGCGCGTAGTCCACCGCTCAGTGAAGTCGTCGTCGGCCCGCCAATCGAAGTCACGGAGGTTTGTCAGCGTCAGCATTTCGCCGTCGCGCGCGCCTGTGACCTGCCTGGCGACGTCCGGCGCCCAATTGGCTAGATTCGCTGGCTTGATCGTACTCCACCAGCATAGGACCGCGACTAAGGCGGCACCGAAGGTGAGCAAGGCCGGAAGACGAAAGCGGCCCAAGAGCGCGCCGATCGTGCACAAACCGAACACGACGAACAAGCCTCCGGCAAGGGCCCTCGCCAGTTCTGGTGTTGGCAGGCGAAACCACAAGGCGAGCGCGGCCCAGGCAGTTGCGACAGCGATGGCCAACACAAGAAGGATGGCGGCAACAATCCGTCCGATGTGACGCACCCCTGCCCCCTTCGGATCGACCTCCCGCTCCCGACGTGGGGCGACGTTGTCAGAGCGAGGCTGTTGTCACATTAACTGACCGCAGGCGCAATGGGGCTATTTCGGCCTCCTGACAGGCTCAGGGCGCAATGCCGGTCACGGCCTTCCATAGCGTGGTAGCGATGAGGCGATGCAGTCAGGAAGACTGGCTCAAAACAGGAGTTATCCATGGTCCGCGTCACCTACTATGCCGTTCAGCCTTTCGTTCGCGGTACCGAAGGCGACTTGATCGGTAGGGAGGCCATGGAAGCACCCCGCATCTAACACCGCCACATATCGGGCTGCTGCCGTGGTAACTGCTGGCGAGTACATCGGCGCAATCGCATTCGCGCGAACAGGCGATCCCCAGTTTGGTGATTTTGATGGCGCAATCATCCTGGGAAGATTTGGCGAGACGCCCAACCGGCTGCCGGGTTTCCTCGTCGACGACGAAGATGTCGGCGTTCGTATGGTCAATCTGGACCACTTCGAGCGGACGGGAGACCCCGAAAATGCCGGGAACGGCCGTCGTCGCCTTTATGATCTTGTGTTCGCCGCGTCACCGAGCGCGCTTTTGCAGGTTGATATCCTTGAGACGTGCGATGGCCCGCTGCGACGGGCCGGTATCCCGCGTCACTTCGTGGCCCATTTCAAAGCTGACGGCTGCTCCTACTGACCACGAGGGATTGGCACGCAAAGTGACCATAAACGTTGTGGGCTCGGGCGTATTTTCGGGCGTCCGGACGATCACGAGCTGGTCCTGACCACCGCCTACCGTCTCGCAGTCGGCGCAGGAGCAGTCGATAGCTTTGGATCGACTCCAAGGGGAGCGGCCTGCGGGTCCACGATGAAAAACGGTCGGTCCGTATGTCGGTCCGCCGACGAGCGCAACCGGTCAATGAAAGCAATCGCGGCAAGGAACGCAGCGGACAGACCTATGAGATAGAAGACGCCGTCGACCGAATACCGCCGCATCATGACTGTACCCACGAGCGGGCCGAAGATGGCGCCAATACCGTTCATCAAGATGAGGCGGCTGCTGACGGATACGACCCGATCTCCTGACATTCGATCGTGAGCATGCGCGACCCCGACCGGATAGACCGTCGACATGAACCCGCCGAAGATGAAGGACGCGGGCAAGACGGTCGCTAGCGCGCGCGGGACAAGCACCGTCACGAGAGCTGCGAGCGCCAGGCCAAAAGCTACTAGCGCCAGAGCGAGGCGACGATCGAGGACGTCCGAGAGCCATCCGATCGGTATTTGGAAGGCCAATCCGCCCAACACCGCCGCTAGCATAATGATGCCAATGTTCGCCTGAGATATGTCGACCTCTTGCATCCAGAGGGGAACAAGGGAGTAGAATGCGCTCCCGACGATGCCAGCGACAATGGCGGCGGCTACAGCGAGGGGCGCGGCGCGCAATAGCTCGCCATATGCCAACGTGCGCTCGCTTGTCATGAGCGGTGCCTCCGCTCGCGTCATGCTCACGATAACGACGGCAAATGCGAACAGGGCCGTAAGGGCACTGAATGGTCCTGTCGCCGCGATGTCGGCTCGGATAATGAGAAGCTGACCCAAGGCGAGCGCAACGAAGGTCCCGACCATGTAGATCGAGAATGTCTGCCCTCGGAGCGTCGGAGGCGCCTTCGCATTCAGCCAGCTTTCGGTTGTAACGAACAGACCTGCGCATCCAAAGCCGATGATGCCACGCAGAACAATCCACGGGAGCGCGGCGACCCAAAGCGGCATTATAGCGATTGACGCGGCGACACAGCCTGCGAGACCGGCATATGCGCGAATGTAGCCAATTCGCTCGATTATCCTTCCGCACCACACCGCGCCAATCGCGAACCCCGCAAAATAGCTGCTAAGGACTAGCCCGGCACTTATGTCGTCGAACCCCTCCACCCTGATGCGAAGGGAAGTGAACGTGCCGAAGAAACCGAGTGCGAGCTGGACCACGCTCGTGCCCAGTATGATCGCGCCGAGCTGTTGCCACATATCGATCACCCGCATCACGAGATTGGTCGAGTGTAACAGACATAGCGTGTCAAAGCGATGTGCCGAACATGCGACGAAGCCGCGAATTGGCTCTAGGCAGCCGATTGCGGAAGGCGCAGTAGATCGGTCATTGTCGATCTACTGCTCCGATACGGTGGAATACTGTGTTCCGACCTCACTGCATTTTGCAGCGAGCGTTCCGCACATTCAAGCTCAGATGGCCTGCCTAAATAGCACGGTAGCTGTCTCCTGCAGCCCGGAAGATATCGCCGACCTCCGGTTCAAGTCATCGGGATCTGCCCAACGTTTTCTGTCCGCTCATGCGAGCGTCCACAACACGTTCAACGTCGAACGCCACCTCATCTTGCGCAAATCCCCGAAGTCGTTGCGCGCCGTAACCATAAACGAGTGCAGTAGTGCGCCAGCCGCGCACGTATAAATTGCAGGTTGCACCGCCCGCTTGCCGGCGCGATTGGAGACCGTGATAAAGCCTAGCCGCGCCATCGATCGGGTCTTGATTGAATCAAGGGACCACGCACGGGCGCGCGCCCCAGATTTCGGCCGCATATTCAGCAATTGTACGATCGCTGGAGAATTTCCCGGAGTTGGCAATGTTCAATATGACCTTTCGCGACCACGCCTCCGGATCGGAATGCAGCGCGAGCAGTCTCTGATCCGCCTCGAGGTAGGTAGTGAGATCTGCCAGATGCATGTAGCGGTCCCCATATGTGAGCAGAACGTCACGCAGAAGAGCAAAGATCCCTGGCTCTTGCCGGTTGAAATGATCCGAGAAGATGAGGTCCAGTGCTGCCCGTGTCTCCGGCTCGTTGTCGTAATGCCAATGGGGGTTGTACCAGCTTTGGCTGCCAACCACCTGGTCCGACGAGAGGCCGAACAAGAAGAAATTCTCCTCGCCTGCGGCTTCCGCCATCTCGATCGTTGCGCCGTCACGCGTGCCGATCGTCAACGCTCCGTTCATCATAAACTTCATGTTGCTAGTGCCGCTGGCCTCGTATCCTGCCGTCGAGATCTGGTTGGACACATCGCTCGCCGGAATCAGCTTTTCTGCCAAGGACACGCAGTATTCGGGCAAGAACACCACCTTTAGACGGCCGCGCACGACCGGGTCGCCATCGATCGTCCTCGCCAGATTGTTGAGAAATTTGATGATGACTTTCGCCAGGTGATACGCAGGCGCGGCCTTACCTGAAAACAGAAATGTACGCGCCGGCATATCCAGATCGGGGTTCTCCCGTAGTCTATTATAGAGGACGACGACGCGCAGCGCGTTCAGGAGCTGGCGCTTATACTCGTGGATACGTTTGACGTGGCAATCGAATATAGAGTTGGGATCCACGATGACACCGGACGACAATTTGAGCCATTCAGCAAATTGCGTTTTTGCATGATACTTGGCCTGACGAATGGCGTTGCGAAAGCCAACATCGTCGGCGAGAGGCTTCAACGTCTCAAGCTCGGAGAGCTTGGAGTGCCAACCTTCGCCGATGGCGTCTGAAATGCAGCGGGAAAGTGCCGGGTTGGCAAGCATGATCCAGCGTCGCGGCGTGACGCCGTTGGTCTTGTTGCTGAAACGTTCGGGAAACATCTCGGCAAGATCCTTGACCGTCACCGTACGAAGCAGATTGGAATGGATCGTGGCGACACCATTGGTGCTGTGCGTGCCGACAATAGCAAGGTTGGCCATTCTTATCCTTTGTACGCCGCCCTCCTCGACGAGGCTCACGGACTCAATCCGGCTCTGGTTTGATGGAAAGCGGGTCCGCACGTCCTCGAGGAGACGGCGGTTGATCTCTAGAATGATCTCAAGATGACGCGGCAAGAGCATCTGGAACCAGGGCAACGGCCACTTCTCCAGCGCCTCGGGCAACAACGTGTGGTTCGTGTACGCGAGCGTTTGCTTCGTGATGCCCCATGCCTCGTCCCAAGCGAGGCGCGCGTCATCGAGCAGGATCCGCATCAGCTCGGGCACAGCGAGGCTCGGATGGGTATCGTTGAGCTGGATCGCCACTTTGTCGGGCAGCGCGCTCCAGTCGGAATTGTTGCGGCGGAAGCGTCGGACGAGGTCCGCCAGCGAGCAGGCGACGAGGAAATATTCCTGCACGAAGCGAAGTCCCTGGCCCATGCTCGTGGAATCGTCCGGATAGAGGACCCGGGTTACGGATTCGGCGGTCAGCCTTTCGGCCAGCGCGCCGACGAAGTCGCCGGCACTGAACGCCTGGAAATCGAACGATCGGGGCGCTGCTGCGGCGAAGAGCCGAAGCGTATTGATCGTCTTCCCGCCATAGCCCACGACTGGGCGATCGTACGGGACGCCGCGCAGACTCGACGGCCGGCCGGGGACCGCGGCCAGGGTCCCGCTGCGCACCTCGAACGAGCAGCCGAGCTTGACCTCCACCTCCTCCTGCGGCCGCGCGATCTCCCAGGGGTCCGAGCTGCGCAGCCAACTATCCGGCTCCTCGCGTTGCCAGCCGTCCTGGATAGTTTGTTTGAAGATGCCGTACTCGTACCGAAGGCCGTATCCCATCGCCGGATACTGCATCGTCGCCATCGATTCGATGAAGCAGGCAGCCAGCCGGCCGAGGCCGCCATTGCCCAAACCGGCGTCGGGCTCCTGCTCGAGCAAGGCCGGCCAGTCGAGACCCTCGTCCCTGATGAGACGCTTTGCTGTCGGATCGAGACGGAGGTTCATTATGTTGTTGGCAAGGGAACGCCCGATAAGAAACTCCATAGAAAGGTAGTAGATGCGTTTGGGGTTTTCCTGCGTGTAGGTGTACTCCGTACGCAGCCACCGCTGGGACAAGACATCGCGGACGGAGCGGGCCACGGCTTCGTATTGCTCACGATGACCCACCGTCGCGGCGGCGACGACGTTGTCAAACATGAGATGTCTTTCGAAGAGGGCATCGCTCGTTCCTGCAAAATCGATCGAACCACATTCATATTGCCGGAGGAGCTCGGACGTTAGCGTCGATCCCGGGTCCAAGGTACCCGTCGTTTGCCTGTTCCTACTCATTGTTTCCCCCTTGCTGGCGGTGAGTTCCGAAGCAGATCCGCAATCTGCCGAGCCCCGTTTTCCGGGTCGCTTGCTGAGGTGCCGTCAGTCTAGAGCATTTTCCCAGCAGAAGGAATCGCAAGAGATTAAATGCCAAGCGACACCTGACTTTACTTGTGGTACTTGCTTGCAAAAAATCAGAATGACAAGCAAAAGCAGGTTCCCCTGACAACACCCCAGATTTCCACGTGCGACATCATCATGTTTCCCTAAACGAAGGCGATCGTCTCAAAGCCAGACAGCGTCGGGCGAAACGCTTTAGCGTGAGTTGCAGCCGGAAGGGCCGGATCATGTTGTTCACCGGCGTCGAGTATGAACGCCCCGTGGTGTGACGGACGAGGTCATGCCGACAGGTAGGGCCGAGCACTGCCAGCCTGTCGCAACGCATCATCGCCGGAGCGGGGGGCCCCTGTGCTGCCATGAGCCTCAGCGGTAGAGCAAATCAGTCGGGCGGCTCAAAGCTTCTTTGTAACCAGCATGAGTGTCGGGTCGTCCGGATGTGGACTGGCCGTAAATCCCATGTTCTTCTCCAACTCGATGGCATCGTGATTGGACCGGCTCTCGATCGATTCGATCACCTTCAACCCCCAAGTCTCGGCCTGACGGACCGCGAACGCTAGCAATTCCCAGCCAATTCCGTGGTTCCTGTAATCCGAACGGATCGAAATTGCGACCTCGCCCCGGTCACTGGCGACCTCTCGCGCCAGCATGAGAGTGGCAACCGGCGTACGGTTGTCATCCAGAAAGCCGATATAGGTTTCCATCTTGTGGCGATCGAGATGAGTCATGTCGTGGATCTGCTCCGCTGGCACCTCCTTCACGCTTGCCAAGAAGCGAAAGCGAAGATCCTCTGGACGAACGTGATGGAACAGATCATTGAGGATAGTATCGTCATTCACGCCGGCATGTCTTACGATAATCTTGAGCCCCGTACGCGTAATGATTTCCCAGGTGTTGTCAGCCATTTGCGTCTTCTCCCTCGTCTTACATACGCTTAAAATTCGTGATCCAGCTGGCTTATATTTACTCAACCGGTCGAGATTCGCACAAATATGGCTTGAGAAAATCAAGGCCACAGCACGTATTGCGGTCTAGTAAGGCGTTGTTCGAAGATGAGTAACAAGTCTTTATTACAAGTACCTACCTAGTCACGGCAAGCGAGCTGGTGCATCCTTGCTTCGCGAGAGACTGTGGTGCAAAGGGCACCTCTCCTCCAGTGGCCGGAAGGGCCGCCAACAAGGCAAGCGTGGCTCCCAGAATGAGTTGCTTTATAGCCTGCGCCTTTCGGAAAAATAGCCCTGACGCTGAGCTTACCTTCCTTGTACGACATTAAGTCCGCAGGTTCCAAATTCGGCATTGATCCTGATCAATAGCGCAGACCGACGGACCGTTGGTACGCCCGTGTTGAGATGAAACAAGGCCTCACTTGGAGGAGATGATAGCGACGAGTGTGTTTCTTGCCCCAAGCAGTTTCCGCAAAACTATGATTTCGTCATGTGCGACAGCAGCATTTTTCCAAAAGCACCCCTTCGTAACAATAGTTACAATGTGATCAATTTACATCGTCACTGACAGCCCCTCACATCCCTTGCCCATTTGATGGAATAATGGTTGTGTATGTATGTAGGCTGGCAGCGAGTGCTATTTATTTGAAAGTACAGAGCCGCCAAGCGCCGTTTCCACCTACGTGCTTAGCAGGCGAGCGCCGCTTTTACCTATGAATGTTTAGCGCCTTAGAGAAATTTTAGGACGGAGACATGATCTCCGTCCTTTTAATTTTACCGGACGGTCATTGCTCTTGGCTAATAGAAAAGAACGCAAGCGCTGCGGACAATCATGACACCGCGCCGTTTGATCGGGATCAAACTGGTCTCAGCGATCACGGCTACAAACGACGGAAGGCTGAACAGCCAAAACCATTGTGTCCGCAGTCACCGGAGACGCCCGATGTCCTATGTGAGCCTCCTAGTACATGTGGAGGACAGCAATCAGAGCGATTGCAGGGTTCAGCTCGCCAGTTCACTCGCCGCCCGCCTCAATGCGCGACTTATCGGAGTTGCCGGCCCCACAATCGAATCCCCGATGATCGATCCGTCCGGTTTCGTTAAGATCGGCGCGGATGCGATAACCCAACAGTTATGCTGGGCAGACTCAGCAATGAAAGCTGCCGAGATGCGCTTCCGGAACAACATTTCAATTGCCAGTGACCGTATCAAATGGCGTGGGGTTCCCGATCCAGCGATCGATACGGTGCTTGGCCAGTCGTCCGTTGCGGACCTCATCGTCGTCGGACGCAGGAGCAGTACTCCATCGGATACCGACTATACCGCACTGGATCCGGCGGATGTTGTCATGGGTTGTGGCAAGCCCGTCCTGATCGTCCCACCTGGAATATCGATGTTGTCCGACGACCATATCGTTGTCGCCTGGAGCAATACGCGGGAGGCACGCCGCGCAGTCATAGATGCTCTGCCGTTCCTGCAGCTCGCTTCGAACGTAAGTGTCGTCGAAGTGGCCAATGCCAGCGAATTCTGCGCCGCGGCCCAACGAGTATCGCAAGTGGAAAATTACCTGAACCTCCATTATGTGAATGCAAGAGGCTACGCGCTCGAATCCATTGACGGGTCAGTGGCTGACCAGATCGTCGCCTTTGCGGAACACAAGCACGCCGACTTCCTTGTGGCAGGTGGTTATGGCCATGCCCAGCTGAGAGAACGGGTCTTTGGGGGCGTGACTGATGCATTGCTGTATAATTGTCCCAAATGCTGCCTGTTCAGCCATTGAGGGATTGTGGGAGAACGTGCCGCACGAACGCGATTCACACCGTGATGGCCGGTGTCTATTCTCTAGTGTGATCCGACAACCCCGCTCGCACAACCATTGCGTCCGCATCTGGACAGCGTGACAGTGCCTGCGCGAATTCCCTGTCCTGGCTCCTCCCCGCCATGCAAGACAGAGCTATCAGCCGGCAAATTGGATTGCGGATCGCTCATCCGTGAATATCCAAAAGGAGTGTTCATGTCGCTGTCTTGTTGGTTCAAGCTTGTTGGGATGGCCTTTATCGCCAGCAGCGTCCTAGGCCATCCGGGCCAAGCACAAGATGTCGCGCCCGCTACGGCCAAGGCCTCGCAGGCGAATGAACATCCAGCTGTTCAGACACATCAACTGCCCGCAGATTCGGTCACCCACCAAAGCATTTTGCTGCCCGGCGGCCGCGCGCTCAATTTCAAGGCAACGGCCGGCAGCATCCGACTTGTGGACGACAAAGGGCAGGAGCAAGCAGAAGTTGGCTACATCGCTTATCAACTTGACGGTGTCGAGGCCAAGTTGCGGCCGGTGACGTTCGCCTTAAATGGCGGGCCGGGCGCCGGATCGGCATGGCTGAACATTGGGGCCATCGGACCGTGGCGACTGCCTATGGAAGCGGGAAAGATCTATCCTTCGGCTCCGGCCGTGCTGATCGACAATCAGGAGACGTGGCTCGACTTCACCGATCTTGTGTTCATCGATCCGCCGGGCACCGGCTACAGTCAGATCACCGGTACCGGCGAGGACGTGCGCAAGAAATTTTGGTCAGTCGAGGGCGATGTCGAAGCGCTCAGCGTGGTGGTGCGGCGATGGCTTGCCGAAAATCAGCGACTAGAGTCGCCCAAATTCATTGTTGGGGAGAGCTATGGTGGCTTTCGTGGGCCTCGATTGGCCGAGGAACTGGCTTTGAAGCAAGGCATTGGCATCAGCGGCTTGGTGCTGATTTCACCGGTCTTGGACTTTGCTGCCGATGTCAGTCCGTTCTCTTGGCTCGACCGCTTGCCGGCTTACGCAGCGGCTCATCGCGAGCAATCAGGATCTGTCACTCGCCAACAGCTCGCCGATGTCGAACAATATGCGATCAGCGATTATTTGCAGGATTTCCTGCGCGGACCGCACGATGCAGCCGCGGTAGCCCGCATGGTGCAACGTGTGACCGAGTTGACCGGGCTCGACCCAGCATTGGTAAAGCGGCTTGGTGGCCGGGTCGATAAAATGACCTTCCAGCGCGAATTTCGGCGGCCTGAAGGCAAAGTTGTCGGATTTTATGATGCTACTGTTAGTGCTTACGATCCAGAGCCGACCTCCAATTACAATCGCTGGCATGATCCTGCCTTAGAGGGTGTGGAGGCGCCGATGGCCAGCGCGATCATGGACCTCTACAATCAGCGGCTCGGTTGGAAGATCGACGAGCCATACGAGATCTTGAGCGGAAAGATCGGCGACTCGTGGGAATGGGGTGACCGGCTTTCACTTCCCTCGTCAATGAGCGCGTTGCGTGGCATGCTATCTCTCGACCCGCATTTTCGCGTGTTGGTGACCGGCGGTCTTACGGATATTCAGGTTCCCTATTTCGAGAACAAGCGCATCCTCGATCAGATCCCCGACTATGGCGCGCCAGGCCGGCTGCAATTCAAAATCTATGGCGGTGGCCACATGTTCTACTCGCGCGACGAGAGCCGGAAGGCGCTGCACCAGGATGCGCAAAAATTGATTGAGGGCCCATGACGAAGGGGGGGCGCCCCACCTGGCCTTGAAGCTGATTGCGCCGTTTGCCGCCGCCTCGGGCAACACTTGCCAAACCTGAGCGCGGATAGGCATGAACAAAGCAATAGAACTTTGATTCTCTCAATCCGAAGGAAGAATTGAGGTTGGCGATGTTGCCGCAGGATAGGTCAGCAAGCGTTGGCGTGCATCGGCCGGCCTGCCCTCTCCTTTCACCTCGACTGCCTGCAGGCCACGTAGCAATAACTGCAACCCGTTCTCACGGTTGGAACGGTACCCGGCGTTTCAAAGGGCGCCGTGGGCACACAACGTGACAACGCCGGCACGCACATTTCAAGAGTGCTTATTTGAAGCACATTCTAGAATAAAATTTCTACCTTCCTCTGAATGCGGAAAGGCTTTTCAGTTTGACCTGCGTCCACCGACGGCGACGCTGCACGGATGTAATGACTTCGACCTGCCAAACACGGGAAGATTAGATTGGTGGACATAGGCATATTCATAGGCGAAAGTCTATGACTTAGCGAGCTATGCACCCTGTCCGGTCAAAACGGCATGCAGTCCAATTTGGCGTTTCCGCCCCGTCGGTGAAGACTTATTTGGTGACCTCAAACTGTGTCCACATGCCCGCGGTGAAATGCCCGGCAACATTGCAGATCAGGAGATACTTTCCTGGTTTGAGCGGGACTTGCAGTGACCCAGACTTTCCTGCTTCAAGCTCCGAAACCTCGCCTTTATCGCCGGCTTTGTCTTCATCAACCTTGCTGTCCTTGCCGATGTAAGGCAGCGCTTTGGTTGGATCGGCAAGATACATGACAATCATCTCGTGGATTGTGTCCTTGGAAGCATTCTTGACCTGGAAAATTACCGTCCCCGCCGGAACGCTCGATTTGGATAGTTTGATCCCCATGGTTGCTTTCGACGGATCGGATCCGGACGTTGGGTAGGCCATATCAGTCGCCATCGGTACTTCAGCGCCCTTGTCCCAAAGCTCGACCTTAACGATGGTTGCGGCAGATGCTGCGTTCAACGGAAATGCGAGTGCCAGGCAAGTCGCCAACTGGCCCAAATATAATTTGCGGGTTGCCATTGTTCTTCTCCTCGCAAACCTCCTTCGACCTTCTCAACGGATCGGCTTGCACCTCACCATGGCCGAAGGGCAGGCCGAAGCTTTGAGGTGGATCAATGTTCACACAATTGCCTCCGTGAACCGGTGCGCCCGGTCCTCCAGCGGCCGATTTGCTAACTCAAGTAATATATCGAATGGCCGATCCGCCCACATGACAATGCCTGTGCTCAGTTATCGGCGAAGCCGCCGTCGGGCGGCCGCATCCCGCGTCGGTAAGCCTCACAGCAGGGGGCCGAAGCGGCCTCAGCCACGTCCTGGTTGTTGCAAAGTGCTGAACGATGCCTTCGCTTTTACAGCAGGCTTGGCTCATGGCGCCGCTAAGGCGGACGGCTTCAGTTTCGCCGTCATGGCAAGGCAGAGACTTCACACGACACGCCAAAGCTACTGGGGACCAATCCTTAAGGTACTCACTCCTTTGTCACCCCTTCACGCAGGAGATAACTACGAGTTTTTTCATTCAGATAAAGTATGTTTATTATAGACGCGCTTTATTCTGACTAATTGTTTCGATACGTCTTTGTAATCTCCAGTAAGCGCCACTCCTGTCCGACTATGTCGCCTTCATGCATTTTTGTGAAATCTTCGAATTCGATGCAGCCACGCGGATATTCGAGACACCGAAAAATGGCTCACGAAGTTCTACGTTACAGGCCAGTTTGGCTAGAAATCCGGGCCCTGATTCTCTGAAGATTGATTTGCCTCAACACGATGGAAGGTCGTTCGCGCTCAAATCTCTCCGACACAAGGAGGTTCCCCCATGCCATTGCGCTGCATACTCGTCCCCACTGGTCCCGGCATTCAGCCCCATCGCCGCCTGGATGCGGCGCTGCGGCTCGCACGCCACGCCAAGGCTCATATCGGCACATTGTATGTAAATCCAACCGCGGATCGGTCTGCACACAGCCTTTCGGGAACAGCCAGCGCTTCCCTCCTTCAAAATACCCTCAACCAAGCACAAGCCCTGGCAGCGGCAGCCCGCGAAGAATTCGAACACTGGTGCATGACAGCGGGCGTACCAACACAATCAGACCAAAGGCTCGACGCCACATTCGCCTCTTGGCGCGAGCGGACGGGCGATCTGGAAACGGCCGTTGCGCTGAGCGGACGCGTGAATGACCTTATTGTCGTCGACAATCCAACAAAAGGCGAGGCTTTCGCCGAGACTGTTTTCGACGCAGCCGTCTTCTCCTCGGGGCGTCCCACGCTCGTGCTGGGCGAACAACTGCCCGATGATCTGCTCCGCCATGTCGTTATCGCCTGGAACGGCAGCCTGGAAGGAGCGCGTGCCGTTGGGCAATCCATAGCCCTTCTCCACGAGGCCGAGCGGATCTCGATCATCACCATACCCTCCGACCGCGAACGCCAAGCCGGGATTGCCGATCTGGGGGACTACCTGCACTGGCACGGTATCGTCGTGGAATCGGCGGGCCTTGTACCGGAAGTGTTAGGCCCGCCAGGTGAGGAAATCGTTGCTTCTTGCAAGCATGCCAAAGCAACGCTGCTGGTCATGGGTGCCTATACGCACAGCCGCTTGCGGCAGGCGTTTTTGGGCGGCGTCACTCAGCATATCCTGGCCAACGCGACCCTGCCCGTCCTGATGGCGCATTGATCGAGGTTGCACCTATGACGCCAAGCCGGAGCGGCCCTGCAGCCGGATTGATCAAGATCAAGCTGCCTGCCGCCCGGGGACACTATCGGTCGGGAGACGATGCCCACGCTGGGACTGCGAACGCACAGGATACGGGTAATGGATATCAGCAGATCAGTGGGAACGGTCGTGTCCGTCAAAGGTGCCGTCGTCGATGCGCACTTCGATGGGGGCGTGCTGCCGCCGATCAATACTGCGCTGACGGTCGACTGGGACCTGCCCGAGCCGCTCGTTCTGGAAGTGCATAGCCATGTCGATCCGAGGACCGTGCGCGCCGTCGCGCTACAGGCCACCGCAGGCCTTGCCCGCGGCACGAAGGTGCGTGCGACCGGCGCGCCAATCTCGGTCCCGGTTGGACAGGCCGTCCTGGGACGCCTCCTGGATGTGGTCGGGACATTGCGGGATCGCGGGGCTGCGCTGGCAGCCGATACGCCGCGGCGCGCCATCCACAATGCGCCGCCGCCCCTCGTCGAAGAGACGTCCGCCACGCAAGTTTTCGAGACGGGGATCAAGGTGATCGACCTTCTCGTCCCGCTGGCCCAGGGGGGTAAAGCCGCTATGTTCGGCGGCGCCGGCGTCGGCAAGACCGTGCTGGTGATGGAGCTGATCCATGCGATGGTGGAGAAGTACCAGGGCATCTCCGTCTTCGCCGGCGTGGGCGAGCGTTCCCGCGAAGGCCATGAGCTCCTTACCGAGATGCAGGGTTCGGGCGTGCTCGCCCGCACCGTTCTCGTATACGGTCAGATGAACGAACCGCCCGGTGCTCGCTGGCGCGTGCCGCTGACGGCGTTGACGATCGCGGAATATTTCCGGGACCAGAAACATCAGAACGTGCTGCTGCTGATGGACAACGTCTTCCGCTTCGTCCAGGCCGGCAGCGAGGTTTCGAGCCTGCTGGGGCGTTTGCCATCGCGGGTCGGCTATCAGCCGACGCTGGCGAGCGAGATCGCCTCCCTACAGGAGCGCATTGCATCGGTGGCCGGCGCCGCGGTGACGGCGATCCAGGCCGTCTATGTTCCTGCCGACGATTTCACCGATCCGGCGGTGACGGCGATTTCCAGCCATATGGACAGCCTGATTATGTTGTCGCGCGATCTAGCGGCACAGGGGTTCTACCCCGCCGTCGACCCGCTGGCTTCCTCTTCGGTGCTGTTGGACCCGCTCGTGGTCGGCGAAGAACATTATCGCATCGCCGAGCGGGCTCGCGAGACGCTTGCCCGTTTCAAGGACCTTCAGGATATCATTGCCTTGCTCGGCGTTGAGGAACTGGGTACTGCGGACCGGCTGATTGTCAGCCGCGCCCGTCGATTGCAGCGGTTTTTGAGCCAGCCCTTTGTTGTGACGGAAGCATTCACCGGGACACCGGGACGCAGCGTCTCGCGCGCCGATACCCTTGGCGGCTGCCGCGCCATTCTCGATGGCGAGACGGACAATTGGGCGGAGAGCTCTCTCTATATGGTTGGAACGCTGGAGGAGGCTCGTGGGAAGGAGACCTCGACCGCCAAAACGGGGGATCGGCCATGAGGCTGCGCATTGTCACGCCATTGTCGGTCATTGTCGACGAAGAGGGCGTCCTGGCGGTACGCGCCGAAGATGCCAGCGGCAGCTTCGGCATCCTTTCGCACCACGCAGATTTCCTCACGAGCCTCACCATCTGCGTGGTCGGCTGGAAGCGGTGCGATGGAACATTGTTCTATTGCGCGGTCCGACACGGTGTTTTCACAGTCAGCGGCGGGCAGGACATCACCATCGCCACCCGCGAGGCCATTGTGGGCGATGACCTTACTACCCTCGACCAGACCATTCTTGCTCGCTTCCGCTCCGACGCGGAGACGGAGAAGACGGAACATGTCGAAAGCACCCGTCTCCAGTTGAACGCCATTCGGCAGATCATGCTTCATCTCCAATCGGGCGGCCGCGCAAAGCCGGGGTTGTTCCCATGACAGCGCCAAAAGCCGATCCAGATGATCAGGACCCGATGGTCAAGGGGGCCCGGCTTCGCGGGGAGCGCAATCGGCGATGGTTGCGGGATGGCGACCCCTCCGTGGCGCGCCGCCTCGCCCAGATCGGCGTGCTGGGCTGGATTATCGTAGTCCCCCTGCTGATCGGTGTCTTCGCCGGCCGCTGGCTGGACCGCACGTTCAACTCCGGACTGTTCTGGACCGCCCCCCTGCTGATGCTCGGATTGGCACTAGGGTGCTGGTCTGCCTGGAAATGGATGCAAAGCTCGTGACCTTCCTCCTGTTCAAGGATCTGCCGGTCTGGGCCATGGTCCTCAGTCTTTCCGCTCATTTTACTGCCGGGATCAGCCTGGGCGTCCTCTATTTTCGCACTGTATGGTGGAATGCCCGCCTGTTTTCCTTGGGCGGACGAGTGGCAACCAGTCTCCTTCTTGTTCTCGTGCGCTTCGCTTTGCTCGCCAGCTTTCTGACCCTGGCAAGCCTTGAGGGAGCACTGCCGCTGCTCGTGCTGGCTCTGGGCATCCTGAGCGCCAGGGTCGCAATCCTGCGAGCGGTCCGAAGGTCGATGCCATGAGATCTCCCCTTTCCAGCCTGATGCTCTTTCATCTCGGGCCAATTCCCATCAGCGAAAGCGTCGTCACCACATGGGCGATCATACTGGTGCTGGTTCTCGGCAGCATCCTCGTCACGCGCAAGTTAACGCTCATACCATCAAAGACGCAGGCCTTCTTGGAACTTGTCGTCGACACTGTTGACGGCCAGATTCGCGATACGATGCGTCTCGAACCCACACCATACAGGGCCTTCATCGGCACCTTGTTCATTTTCATCTTCGTTGCCAACTGGTCCTCGCTCGTGCCTGGTATCGAGCCGCCCACGGCCCATGTCGAGACGGATGCCGCGCTTGCGTTGCTTGTCTTTGTCGCGGTGATCTGGTTCGGCATCCGCATCGGCGGGGTGAGCGGCTATCTCGCCACCTTCGCCTCGCCAAACCCGATCATGATCCCCCTCAACTTCGTCGAGAGTCTCACTCGCACCTTCTCGCTGCTGGTTCGCCTGTTCGGCAATGTCATGAGCGGCGTCTTTGTAATCGGCATCGTCCTGTCACTTGCCGGTCTCCTTGTGCCGATCCCGCTCATGGCTCTCGATCTGCTGACCGGAGCCGTGCAGGCCTACATTTTTGCTGTGCTAGCCATGGTCTTCATCGCCGGAGCCGCCGGCGAAGGACACTCCACCCAGGACACCACCATCCAGAGGACGCCATCATGAACTGGCTTGCATTCATCAGCATTATCTCGGCCGCTTTGGCGGTCTCATTTGGAGCGATTGGTCCCGCCCTGGCTGAAGGTCGCGCCGTAGCGGCCGCCATGGATGCGATCGCCCGCCAACCCGAAGCAGCCAACACGATCTCGCGGACCCTTTTTGTCGGGCTCGCGATGATCGAGACCATGGCGATCTATTGCCTGGTGATAGCGCTGCTCCTGCTTTTCGCCAACCCATTGCTGAAGTGATGCCATGACGATCGACTGGTGGACATTGGCGATCCAGACCGTCAACGTCGTCATACTGATCTGGCTGCTCCAGCGCTTCTTCTGGCGACCGGTTGCCGCAATGATCGAGCAACGCCGGACGACGACACAAAATACGCTAGCGGAAGCGCAAGCTAAGCGCACAGAGGCGGCAACCGCCCTGGCCGATATCGAACGGACACGCGCAGGCTTCGCAAGCGAGCGCGATGCAATCTTGAAGGCTGCACAGGAAACCGCCGAGCAGGTGCAAACCTCCCGTCTGGACGAGGCTAAGAAGGCGGTGGCATCGATGGAGGTGGCGGCAAAACTGGCGATCGCCACGGAGTACGATGTCGCCGACAAGGCCTGGGAGGCGCGGTCAGGCCTTCTTGCCATGGACATCGCCAAGCGTCTGGCAAGTCGTCTCGACGGTCCAGTGGTGCAAGCCGCGTTCCTGGACTGGCTCCTGCGGGAAATTCGCCGCTTGCCGGATGCGACACGACAGGCTGTGGCCGCCACCGGCACGCCGCTCGAAGCTATCAGCGCCACCCCTCTCGAGGCACCCGAGCAGGAACGCTACCGAGAGAAAATCGGCCAAGCATTTGGCGTGCCCTCCCAGGTCAGCTTCAAGGTTGATCCGGCCCTGATCGCCGGCATCGAACTGCATGGTGGCCATCTTCTGGTGAGTAACAGCTGGCGCGCCGATCTCGCGCAAATCATGGCGGACATTGCGCATGCCGACAAAGACTGAGACCAAAGCAAGCCCGGAGACCAAAGCAAGCCCGGAGACCAAGGCAACCCCGGAGACCAAGGCGGATATCTGGCTCGAACAGGCTCGGGCAAGGCTGAGCACCACAGCGCTCGGTCCCCGAGCCGAACAGATCGGCCGCGTTGAGGAAGTGGGCGACGGCATTGCACTCGTTTCGGGCCTGCCAGACGTGCGGCTCGACGAACTCCTGCGCTTCGACAAAGGGCAATTTGGCTTTGCCCAGGTGCTTGAGCGGGACCGGGTGGGCTGTGTTCTCCTGGACGGCGTCGATACGATCGAGGCCGGCGACACCGTCCGCGGCACCGGCAATGTCGTGCGGGTTCCTGTTGGACCGGCATTGCTCGGGCGCATCGTGGACCCACTCGGCCGACCACTCGACGGCAAAGGAGAGATTACCACTGATATGCAAGAACCGATCGAACGCCCTGCACCGGCGATCATCGACCGCGATCTGGTGACCCAACCGGTGCAAACCGGGCTCATCGTCGTCGACACGCTGTTCGCGCTTGGCCGCGGTCAGCGCGAGCTCATCATCGGAGACCGCGCGATCGGCAAGACCACGATCGCGATTGACACCATCATCAATCAGAAAGCGAGCGATATCATCTGTATCTATGTCGCTGTCGGGCAGAAAAGTTCGAGCGTTCGCCGCGCCATCGACACCATCCAGGCCAAGGGCGCCCCAGAGCGTTGCATCGTCGTGGTGGCCGAATCGGCGAGTTCTCCCGGCCTCCAATGGATCGCGCCGTTTGCCGGCTTCACCATGGCGGAGTATTTTCGGGACCGCGGCGAGCATGCCCTGGTCGTGGTCGATGATCTCAGCAAGCATGCCGCTACACATCGTGAAATTGCGTTGCTGACGCGCCAATCGCCAGGACGGGAGGCTTATCCCGGCGACGTCTTCTATGTCCATGCCCGCCTCCTGGAACGGGCGGCAAAGCTATCCAAGGAAAAAGGCGCAGGCTCGCTAACGGCCCTGCCGATTGCCGAGACGGACGCCGGCAATCTCAGCGCCTATATCCCGACCAACCTTATCTCGATCACTGATGGCCAGATCGTGCTCGACAGTAAGCTTTTCCATAACGGGATGAAGCCCGCCGTTGACGTAGGCGTTAGTGTGAGCCGGGTCGGCGGCAAAACTCAGTCTCGGGCCTTGCGGGAGGCCACGGAGACGCTTCGCCTCGACTATGCCCAGTTTCTCGAGCTGGAGATGTTCACTCGGTTTGGTGGCATGCCGGACACACGGGTCCGGGACCAGCTCACGCGCGGCGCGAGAATCCGGGCAATTCTCGATCAACCGCAGCACGCTCCCTTGCGGCTTGCCGACGAAGTGGCTTTGGTCTTGGCAGTGCAGGGCGGGTTGCTGGATCCGCTCCCGCTGACCTTAATCGGCGCCTTCCGGCAAGGCCTGCATGACATGCTCGATTTGAAAGCACCGGACTGTGTTCGCCTGATCCATGAAACTGGTGCGCTTGAGGAATCGCATAAGCAGATGCTTCGCCTGACACTTCAGCAATATGTCGAGACGATCATGCTGCTGGCGCCCGAAAGCGCTGGCAAAGTGGATGGCACGCCATGACCCATCGTCTCGCGGACGTCAGCGCTCGTATCCAGGGCATTCGACAGCTCGGCACGGTGGTCAATGCCATACGCGGTATCGCCGCGGCGCGTGCGTTGCAGGCCCGAAGCCAACTGATCAGCGTCGACAGCTATGCCAATACGATTGCAGTCGCGATTTCCCGCGCAATGTTGTTGGCGCCGGTTGCCCGATCCGCTGGATCACCGAAATCGGTCAGGTCTGCACTGGTCGTGTTCTGCGCCGAGCAAGGATTTGCCGGAGCCTTCAGCGAACGCGTATTGGATGCAGTCGCCCCCCTTATTACCAGGGCCGAATTATTCCTGGTGGGCACGCGCGGCCAAATTGTTGCCGCCGAGCGTGCTATCGCCGCCGGGTGGAAAGGCGCCATGCCGGCTCACTCGACCGGAATTCCAAAGCTCGCGGATCGCATTGCCGAGGCACTGTACGCGCGCATCGCCATGGGCGAAATAGACCAACTCGATGCCGTGTTCAGCCAGAAAACATCGGGCCAGGGCCTTTGCATCGAGCGCCGGCGCCTGTTTCCCGTCGACCTAACGACATTCCCGCTGCCGACCAACGCCGATACACCTCTCCTGAATGTGCCACCGGATGTGCTTCTGGGCGAACTCACCGCGGACTACGTGCATGCACAGCTCTGCAGCGCCGCGCTTCACGCCTTTGCCGCCGAGAACGAAGCACGCATGGAAGCGATGGCATCGGCACGCACTCAGATCGAACGCCAGCTTTCCCAGTTGCACGCAACACAGCAGCACGTGAGACAGGAAGAGATTACAGCGGAAATCATCGAACTCGCTGCGGGAGAAACCGCGAGCCGTTCCGGGCAGCGTCTACGATAATTGCACGGTGCGTTGCCGATCACGGTTGCTCCTTGACGTATATCAATACAGGAAATGCCAACGCAGCAATTCTGGGAATGCGAAAGAAGTTCAGGTCTTGGGGAGGTCCAGTTTATGGCGAACACACGAATCGGCCGATCCGAGTTGCGTTCCAAGGTGGTGAGTGCCCAGAGCGCAGCAGCTTTCATCTCCTCGGGCAGTACGGTAGGAATGAGCGGCTTCACGGGTTCGGGTTATCCCAAAGCCGTTCCTCTTGCCCTCGCCGCGCGCATTGAGGCGGAACATGCCGCCGGCAACCCCTTCCGCGTGCGGGTGTGGACCGGAGCATCCACCGGTCCCGAACTGGACGGCGCCCTTGCCAAGGCCAACGGCATCGAGTTTCGCCTGCCCTATAACTCCGATCCCATCGTTCGCGAGAAGATCAATCGCGGGGAGATGGATTATTTCGATATGCATCTGAGCCAGGTCGCCCCGATGGCCTGGCAGGGCTTCCTGGGTCCGCTCGATACCGCGGTGATCGAAGTCAGCGGCATCAAGCCCGACGGCGCGCTAATCCCCTCCTCATCGGTGGGTAATAACAAGACCTGGCTTGAGCGCGCGCGCCAGGTGATCCTAGAGGTCAACACCTGGCAGAATGAAGCGTTGGAGGGGATGCACGACATCTATAACGGCACCGCTTTGCCGCCCCATCGCATACCCATTCCACTCATTCGCCCGGACGACCGCATTGGTGAGCCTTATTTGCGTTGCGATCCCGACAAGATCGTTGCGATCGTGGAGACGAACGCCCCCGATCGCAATCTTCCCTTTGCCCCGCCGGACGCCGTCGCCGAAGCCATCGCCGGCCACCTCCTCGAATTCTTACGCCATGAAGTTGCAAAAGGGCGCTTGCCGCCCTCGCTCCTGCCAATCCAGTCGGGTGTCGGCAATATCGCCAACGCCGTGCTGGCCGGGCTAAACGATGGACCCTTCGAGGATATGACCGCCTATACGGAAGTGATCCAGGATGGCATGCTCGACATGCTTATCTCGGGCAAGCTTCGTATGGCTTCCGCCACGGCATTCTCGCTTAGCCCCGATGCGGCAGCCAGGCTCAATGCCGACATGGCGCGCTACCGCGACAAGATGATTCTAAGGCCCCAGGAAATCAGCAACCATCCCGAACTGATCCGGCGCCTGGGCTGCATCGCGATGAACGGGATGATCGAAGCTGACATATATGGCAACGTCAATTCCACCCACATCATGGGCTCGCGCATTCAAAACGGCATTGGCGGCTCAGGCGATTTCGCACGCAATGCCTACATCTCGATTTTCATGACGAACTCCATCGCCAAGAACGGCCGGATTTCCGCCATCGTGCCGAAGGCCAGTCATGTCGATCACATCACACAGGATGTACAAGTGATCGTCACCGAACAGGGTCTGGCGGATCTGCGCGGCCTTTCACCCAAGCAGCGCGCCGAGATGATTATCGGCAATTGCGCACATCCGGAATACCGCCCCGTTCTGACTGACTATTTCCGGCGCGCCAGGGAACAATCCTACGGCCAGCAATCACCCGCCCTGCTTGATGAAGCACTGTCCTGGCATCAGCGCTTCATCAAGACGGGATCAATGCTTGTCTGAAGGTGAACCTGGACCCGTATTGCTCGAACTTTCGGAGCTTCTACCAACGCCTGCTCGCTGCCGCCCGGTTGTTAGCACGCAAGCCTTGCTCGTGGTGGCAGCCCAAGCCGACTTGGCCAAGTGCGGCTCCATAAGATTGGAATCCGTCGCTCACCATTGTCGGATCACCTCCGGTGGAATCTGATGGCGAGAGTACGAAATCGGTCGCACTACTACTCATAGCTCAGGTCCCAGCTCCCGTAACACTGCCTTATGGCGAGTTCGGACCCAAGTCCGGCTTGCGCACAATCGTCTGATTTGGCGGCAATCTCAGCGACTTCAGCAATTTCGTCGGCCTTTCTAAATCCTATCAAAGCGAGCGACCAGGCGGGAGCCGGCAGGTGTTGGTCGCTTTCTTACCTATCATGGGAACTGGCTAGAATGATCTTGATCCGCATCAAGGTGAGAGTACTCAGAGCGCATATGGTCATGAAAGGCGCAAGATGACGCCAGGCCAGTATCTGAGTTCGAGGTTGGGGTGACCCTAAGTCGATTTGCGATTCCATTGATGGAATGGGCTCTCTTCGAAGCTTGAACCGGTTATGTTGCTGAATTTAACGGGCGTATGGGAGGCAACGATGTCCCTCAAGGAACTCCTTGTCAGTGTCGACGCCTCGACGAGTGGGCTCGAACGGATGCGGTTCGCCTTGGATCTGGCGCGCTCACACGACGCCTATCTCACGGCCTATTATTCATCCCCAACCGTGTCGGAGAGCTCCGAAGGGTCGCCGGGGGAAATGGCCGAAGCGATAGAACAACAATTCGAAACAGAACTCACTGCTCGACATCTGAAGGGCGGATGGATGTTAAGCGGCGACCCTATTGTCGAAGATCTCGTCGACCGGATCAAATATACCGATCTGGCGATCCTGGGCCTTGGTTCGCCGGGATCGGGAGAGCCCGATCCTCAAGGGTTCAAAATCTCGGACGTCGTCCTTTCCTGCGGACGCCCCCTTCTGGCCACTCCCGTAAGCAGGCTGCCGATGAAGTTTTCCAAGGTGCTGGTGGCCTGGAATGGCAGCTGCGAGGCGACGCGCGCGTTGCACGATGCCATTCCCCTGATGAAGGGCGCTCAAAATATCTGGATCACCTCGATCGGCCCTGATGGTCCGGCCTTGGCCAAGCGAGCAGCCGCTCACCTCCAACGATATGGGCTCAGCGCAGCCGTCGACTTAAACCCCCCGTTTGAATGGGACATCGGATCTGAGCTTATGGAACGGGCGGCAATGTTCGAAGCGGATCTGGTCGTAGCGGGGGCCTATGGCCATTCCAAGCTCGCAGAGAACCTGTTTGGAGGGGCCAGCAACGCACTGCTTGAACAGATGCTTGTTCCCATCCTTGTTTCGCACTAACGGCGGCGATGACTGCGGCGCGGGTTGTGCACGATTACATGGATATATCGAGACCCTTCGGGAATAAGGAAGGTGGCACTGCACAACCTGTGAAGTAGATAGAGATCAAGGCCCGGCTCGCTCAGTCCGGCTGCGAGGGGAGTGGATCAAAACGGTTCAAATCCGCTCGCCCTCTCCGACGCTTGGTCTTAATTCACGATCAATCCCTAACCTTTTCCACTTTCCGTGCCATAGCCTGTCAGTAAATCAATATCGAAGCCCTAGCACCGAGCCGATGATCGCGTGGGCCGTGGCATCATATTGTGTTTCGTTACAGTCTTGGGCATCCCACCATGCTTCAAGGGCAGCTTCGATCTGACTTCGCCTCGGATTCGTGATTTCGCCCCCTCCCTCCTTTTCGCCGAAATTGATATCTCAGATATCAATAACTGGACTTGAAATAATAAAAGAAAGGTATTATACATAACATTGCATAGAATTAACGCATTTCCCGGCCTGTTTCTATGATCACTTCGGAACAATTGCGGGCGGCCCGCGCCCTTCTTGGTATCGACCAGAGAACGCTGGCCGATCTGTCTGAGCTGTCTGTGCCCACGATCCAGCGCATGGAAGCGCGCGAAGGCGTGATCCGCGGCAATGTCGATTCCCTGATGAAACTCATCGGCGCCCTCGATGCCGCAGGCATCGAGCTCATCGGTGAAGGGGCTGCTAGCAAGACAGGTGGGCGCGGCGTTCGCTTGAGGCAGCAGGCGCGCAAATCTACGGACGCCGTTGGTGCGGGAGCGATCGAGGGGTAGGCTCATGTCGCTCGTTCTTGTCATGTGGTGTGTCGGCGCTTACCTCATTACAGCGCTGGTTGCCCTCATAAGCGGACGGCGGCGCGCCACTTCGGCGTTGGTCTATGGAGCAAGCCTGCTAATCGCAATGTCCGCGCTCGTCGCGGCACTATTTGCGCTTCTTGGCAACCAGACATCTTTAGATATGACGCTACCCATTGGCCTGCCCTGGATCGGCGCGCATTTTCATCTCGACGCCCTCTCCGCCTTCTTCCTTGCAATCGTCAATCTTGGCGCCGCCGCTGCCGGCCTCTATGCGATTGGCTACGGGGCTCATGAGAGCGAGCCGCAACGCGTGCTGCCCTTCTTCCCCGCTTTTCTTGCCGGTATGAACTTGGTGGTCCTCGCAGCCGATACGTTCAGCTTCCTGTTCTCCTGGGAACTGATGTCCCTTGCATCCTGGGCATTGGTGCTTGCCCATCACAAGGACGAGGACAACCGGCGGGCCGGCTATGTCTATATCGTGATGGCGAGTTTCGGTACCTTGGCCCTGCTGCTCGCCTTCAGCCTGATGTCCGGCGCCGACGGCTTCTTCACATTCGCGGATATCCGCGCCCACGTACCTTCCCCGAACATTGCGGCGGCTGTATTGGCCTTGGCCCTGATGGGTACTGGCTCCAAGGCCGGGCTCGCACCGCTGCATGTCTGGCTCCCCATGGCCCATCCCGCAGCGCCCAGCCACGTCTCTGCTCTCATGAGCGGTGTAATGACCAAGGTCGCCGTCTACGCCTTCATACGCCTCGTCTTCGACCTTGTCGGCCCGCCCGGATGGTGGTGGAGCCTTCCAGTACTGATTGCTGGCGGCGGCACGGCCGTGATTGGCATCCTCCATGCCCTGATACAGACTGATTTCAAGCGTCTGCTCGCCTACAGCACCATCGAAAATATCGGCCTCGTCTTCGCCGGACTTGGCCTCGCGCTCGCTTTTGAGGCCGACGGGCTTCATGCCGCGGCGGCTCTCGCCCTGACCGCCGCACTATTCCACGTCTTCAACCACGCCCTGTTCAAAAGCGTGTTGTTCTTCGGCGCAGGCGCCGTGTTAACCGCCACGGGCAGGCGCAACCTCGACGCCTTGGGCGGGCTCATCCACCGCATGCCAGTGACAAGCGTGTTCGTGCTCACAGCCTGCGTGGCAATCTCGGCCCTACCGCCGCTGAACGGCTTCGCTTCCGAATGGCTGACCTTCCAGGCCATTCTCTTGAGCCCGCAAATCCCAGAATGGGGCTTGAAATTGCTGATCCCCGCGGTCGGCGCCCTGCTGGCCCTTTCGGCGGCCCTGGCAGCGGCCTGCTTCGTGCGCGCCTTCGGCATCATCTTCCTCGGTCGACCGAGGAGCAAGGCTGCAGAACGCGCAATTGAAGTCGATCACTGGTCATTGGGGGCCATGGCCGTTCTTGCCGGTTTGTGCGTGCTAGCGGGTATTCTTCCTGGTTTCGTCATCGACGCTCTGGCGCCAACGGTGCAATACGCGATCGGTGATCGCATGCCGATGCAGGCGGACGTGGATTGGCTGACGATCATCCCGGTGGCGGCGAGCCGCAGTTCTTATAACGGCCTACTGGTCTTCCTCTTCATCACCTTTTCAGCTTCGATATCAGCCTATGCCATCCATCGCCTGGCCTCGCGCGCCGTGCGGCGGGCGCCGGCCTGGGATTGCGGCTTTCCAGAACCCAGTCCGTTGACGCAATATAGTGCCGTCAGCTTCTCCCAACCCATCCGGCGTGTTTACGGCACCATCTTGTTCCGCGCAAAAGAAACGGTCGACATGCCGCCGCCCGGCGACATGCGGCCGGCCCGTCTTGTTGTCACCCAGCATGATCTGGCCTGGGATGGCATCTATTCGCCATTGACCAGGTCCGTGCAGTTCCTGGCCGGCCAAGTCAACCGCCTGCAGTTCCTGACCATCCGCCAATATTTGAGTCTTGTTTTCCTGGCCCTCATCCTCCTACTGACGGTGCTGGCAATATGGGGGTGATCGCGGGTCTCGCCGTACAGGCCATGCAGATGTTGCTGGTGCTCACGCTGGCACCGTTGTTGACCGGGCTGGTGCGCCGGATCAAGGCTCATCTTCTGCGCCGCCGCGGTCCCTCGCCCGTGCAGCCCTATCGCGACCTTGTGAGGCTTTTGCGTAAGGAGGTGGTCCTCGCTCACAACGCCTCCTGGCTGTTTCGTAGCACACCTTACATGATCTTCGCGGCGACCTGGGTGGCGGCGGCCCTGGTACCGACCTTCGCCGCCGGTCTGCAGTTCAGCTGGTCCGCAGATTTGATCGTGGTGATCGCGCTGCTCGGCAGCGGCCGCTTTTTCCTTGCCCTGGCGGGTATGGACGTCGGCACCAGTTTCGGTGGCATCGGTGCCAGCCGGGAGGTGATGATCGCCTCCCTGGCCGAACCGGCGATGATCATGATCGTGTTCTCGCTGGCCTTGCTGGCCGGGTCGACCCAGCTCTCTTATCTTGCGGGTTTCATGACCTCGGTCGGCTTGCGGGTGTCACTGGGCCTTGCGCTGATCGCCCTGGTCATGGTGGCGATTGCAGAGAACGGCCGGATTCCGATCGACAATCCGGCAACTCACCTCGAACTCACCATGGTGCACGAGGCCATGGTGCTCGAATATTCCGGACGCCATCTTGCGTTGATCGAACTCACGGCCTCGCTGAAGCTGCTGCTCTACATGTCGCTGATCGGCTGCGTCTTCCTGCCCTGGGGGCTTGCGCCCGCCGGGGGAGCGCCCTTGGATTATTTCATCGGCATCCTGGCCTTTCTGGTCAAGCTCACGATAGGTGCCGGCCTGCTGGCCCTATTCGAGACGACGATCGCCAAGATGCGAGTCTTCCGTGTCCCGGACTTCCTCAGCGCCGCTCTCATGCTCAGCCTGCTGGGCGCTCTCCTGCTTTTCGTATCTCGGAGCCTATGAGATGCCGACACTCTATTTCGACATCGCCCACATGCTCGCAGGCGGCCTGGTGCTGGTCAGCTTCATGATGCTTTACCAGAACCGGCTCTACGCTCTGCTCAATATCTTCGCGCTGCAGGCTATCCTCCTGGCGCTATCGGTGGCATGGCAGGCCTGGATCCAGGACGCCTACCACCTCTTCTTAACAGCACTGATTGCGCTGATCTTTAAGGCGGTCATCATTCCGGTGGCGTTGCACCGTATCGTGGCGCGCCTGGGTATCCACCGCGAGGTCGAAACTGTTGTCGGCACCGGGCTGACCATGCTCGCCGGTATGGGGCTGGTGGCGCTTTCCATGGTCATCATGTTGCGCGTTACGGCGGGTGCAGACGCCTTAGCGCGCGAGGACCTGGCTTTCGCCCTCTCGGTCGTCCTGCTTGGCTTCCTGATGATGGTGACGCGGCGCAACGCGGTCAGTCAGGTCGTCGGCTTCATGTCGATGGAGAACGGGCTCATCCTGGCCGGCACCGGCGCCAAGGGCATGCCGTTGGTGGTCGAGATCAGCGTCGCCTTTTCCGTGCTGATCGCCCTCATCGTCATCGGCATCTTCCTGTTTCGCATCAGCGAACGTTTCGACACTGTAGATTCCAAGGCGCTCGACCGTTTCCGCGGAGAGCGGCGATGAGCATGCCCAACGCGACGACCCTGATCCTCGTAATCCCTGTCGTCATGGCCTTCATCCTGGCCCTGCTGCGGGACTACCGCCTGTCGGCGCGCCTGAATATGCTGGCGGCGCTACTGACCTTGCTGTCGGCCCTCACCCTCCTCATCCGCAAGCCGGAGCCGGGACCCTATATCCTGGTCGACGATCTCAACATCGTCTTCATCATCCTCAACAATTTCGTGGGATTTACCACCAGCCTCTTCAGCGCCAGCTATATCGCCCACGAGCTGGAAACCGGCCGTCTGACCCCGTCCCATCTACGCTTTTATCACGCGATGTACCAGGTTTTGCTGTTTGCGATGAATCTGGCTTTGTTGGCCAACAATATCGGCCTGATTTGGGTGGCGATCGAAGTCGCGACGCTGACCACCGTGCTGATGGTCGGCATCTATCGCACGCATGAGGCGATCGAGGCGGCCTGGAAATATTTCATCCTCGGCAGCGTTGGCATCGCACTCGCTTTGTTCGGCACCATCCTGGTCTACATGGCCGCGCGCCCGGTCGTGGGCGAAGGCTTCGATGGCATGATCTGGACGGTTCTAATCGCCCACGCTCCGTCCTTCGATCCGGCCATGCTCAACCTCGCCTTCATCTTCCTGCTGCTGGGCTACGGCACCAAGGTCGGCCTGGTGCCACTGCATGCCTGGCTGCCGGACGCCCATGCCGAGGGCCCGACGCCCATTTCAGCGGTGCTGTCGGGCCTGCTGCTCAATGTGGCGCTCTATGCTGTGCTGCGCTTCAAGCTGCTGCTGGCTGCCAACAACGCGGCCATCGCCCCCGGCCCTCTCCTCGTCACCATGGGCCTGATCTCGATCCTCTTCGCCGGCTTCATGCTCTATCGCCGCCGCGACATGAAGCGAATGTTCGCCTATTCCTCGATTGAGCATATGGGCATCACGGCCTTTGCCTTCGGCATGGGCGGGCCGCTCGCCAATTTCGCCGGTCTTCTGCACATGACCATGCACAGCCTGACGAAGTCAGCGATCTTCTTTGCTGTGGGCCATATCGCTCAGGTCAAGGGCACGCAGACCATAGAAGAAATCGGCGGTCTCACCAAAAGCCACCCTTGGCTCGGCTGGGGCCTGGTACTCGGGGTCCTCGCTATTGTCGGGTTGCCGCCCTTCGGCGCCTTCATGAGCGAATTCCTGGTGATCAGCTCGACCTTCAGCCGCCAGCCGGCTCTGGCGCTCCTGCTCGTGGCGGGGCTGCTGTTCGCACTCGGGGCTCTCCTGCTGCGCATGCAAGACCTGGCTTTCGGCGAGGTCAAGGGCGAGACCGGCCCTGTCCAGGCCTCCTACCTGCCGATGGCTGTCCATATCGCGCTGGTCTTGCTGGCCGGGATCTATCTGCCAGGCCCGTTGGTCGCCTGGTTCCAGCACGTCGCGCAGATGCTGGGCTAGGGGGAACGATGGCAGGGCTTGTCGATCTGATCACCGGGCGGGAAGAGGTTGGGGGGCAACGGCCCTGGCCGCGCTTTGCCGCGGACGAAGCATTGTGGGCGAGGCTTGCTTCAATCCTCGCTGAGGGGCGCGCAGACCTGCTCGCGCTTTGGGGTGAGGGCTCTTCGGTCCATGCCGCTATCGGGGACAGCATCGAGCACCGGATCGCCATTTTGACGCTGGATTGCCATGACGGTGAATATCCCTCGCTTGGCCGCTTCCATGCACCGGCGACCCGGCTGGAGCGGACCATCCGCGATCTTTTCGGACTCACCGCAATCGGCCTGCCCGACACAAGGCCCTGGCTGGATCATGGCCGCTGGGCTATCGGCCAGCCCCTGTCTGCTGAGCCCGTGCCCGCCGCAGCCGCCACGCCCTATGCCTTCCTGCCCGCCGAAGGCGAGGGGCTGCACCAGATTCCCGTCGGCCCGGTGCATGCCGGCGTGATCGAGCCCGGCCACTTCCGCTTCACCGCCAGCGGGGAGACGGTAGTGCGGCTGGAGGAGCGCCTCGGCTACGCCCATAAGGGCATCGAGAAGCTGATGGAGGGCGCCCCACTCGAGAAGGCCGCGCAGCTGGCGGGGCGCGTCTCGGGCGACAGCACTGTCGCCTATGCCTTCGCCTTCGCGCAGGCTGTGGAAGCGGCCCTCGGCGTCGAGCCCCCCGCCCGCGCTGTTTTCTTGCGCGCGCTCATGGCCGAGCTCGAAAGGCTTGCCAATCATTTCGGCGATATTGGCGCCATCTGCAATGATGCCGCCTTTGCCCTCATGCTGGCGAATTGTGGCGTGCTGCGCGAG
>Ga0206974_1002_pt1 | contig 70805 bp, 32 predicted proteins | sample Alteio_BWOrgHeat_84_FD_152920 | JGI IMG/M metagenome (GOLD analysis project Ga0206974, IMG submission 152920) | Enriched cells from forest soil in Barre Woods Harvard Forest LTER site, Petersham, Massachusetts, United States -... | ecosystem: Environmental > Terrestrial > Soil > Temperate forest >... | reverse complement strand
CAGTGACATGCCGAATAACCGATACTTACCAACACTAATTTATCCTCTTCTTTTGCTTTTGCAAATGCTTCATCACTCCATTCCCACCAATCCACAGGATTATGTGCATGTTGCTGCAGGTAAGGACTTGCAGCATGAATAAGCCGGTTGGTATGTTTTGAATGGGCAGACATAAAAAGGTTGCGTTTTATATATAAACGAAAAAATCAGTGAAACAGTTTTATAAGAGCTTGATCCATTGCCGAAGATTCAGTCTGCAAGTCGACAACTTCATTTTTTTTATTGAGAAGTAAAAGCACAGGAGTATAACTGATTCCGTATTTTACGATGAACTCATTTCTCCACCCGTTTAATATAGAAAATGAGTTACTCCATTCAAAAGGATTCACAAAATTTGAATCGAATTTCAACATCGAAAAACTCACGAAGGAAATATTCTTCGTTTGAAATTTTTTATACAACTCATTCATTTCAGGAATTGCTGCAAGACAATGTCCGCAATCAGGCGACCATATGATGATCAATTTATATTGTGTCTGAAAAATATTTAACTGAACAGTATCACCCGAAGCGTTTTGCCCGTAGATATTTCCGATATTCACTCCGGGATCAAGACGTGGTGTATTATTCTGATAAACCGGCATGACCATAAAATTCGCATAGTTCGTTATATAATTCCCCAATGCCGTATAATATTGATAGCTGCTTAAATACGATGAATATAAATTTCCGAATTTCAATTTCAGTTCGTTCGGAACATTCAGGTTGCTGTATAGTTTTACGAAAGAGTCCTGAACAATTTTTTCAGATTCTTTATTTGCAGATACGTTATCGTAATAGTCGAATCCAATACTTCTTTGAAATGCAAAAAATAATTCAACAGTGATATCTGTGTTAAGCAATTCGGGATCTTTACCAATCAACTCCATCCATTCCTTTATCTTACCGGTACCGTAATTAATCATGAATTTCCTTAATTCCATTTCTTTTTTAATGAATATATAATCGGCCAGTACTTTTGTCGAATTATTTGAATTCAATTTTTTATAAATTGGATTAACCTCTTTCTCCAGAACTTTCATTCTTTTTTTATCCAGAGGGTTGCCCTGATAATATTTCCCTAAACAATTATTAAAATCAGAAAGGGCGCTATTTGCAAAATCCTTTGTAATTACTTTTTGATCTTTTGTAACTTCAAAATTAATTGTATCGGTTATTGCCGATATAAAAAATGTATGAATTGACCCGGGGAAAATCTCAGGAAATGAAGTTAGATAAACAAATCCCGTAGCTTTAAGATTTTTTATCTGATGAGTGACTATTTCATTTCCGGTGAATGCAAACGAATCAATGAGAACCTTTCCTGTCGGGCTTTCTGCCTTCACATAAATTTTCCCGATTGGTAATCCTCTGATAATTCCTTTGAGGTAAAATGATTTAGTGCCACTCTGAGCATAACCCGAAAAACAGGCGAACACAAAAACAATTGAAAACAAAAAAGAGAGTCTCTTCATCAATGTATGCAAGATCAATTTTTTTTCAGGATTCAATCAATGGATAATTATTAAAATGTTATGCAGGTTTTTTAGCATGGATGCTTATTTTTGTTAAAACACTAAACTTTCAGCAATGGCCAGATACATTCTACTATTTACGCTTTTTCTTTTTGCCTTTACAAATAAAAGTTTTTCGCAACGTCACAGACCTGATAAAGAACAACCATTAAAAATAATTGCAACCTACACCCCTTACCATACTGCAATGGGAAAAGGTAAAGGAATTATTTTCAGAATAAACGTATCGAGTAAAACAGGAAATAAATTCACGGTCGATTCTTTTTTTGTAAAGAATATCCCCATGAAATTTTTGGTAAAGACTGTTTCAGAAGGATTAATGATAGAATCAAATTACCTGGTAAACACTCCTGAATCCTCACTAAACAAAGATGGCTCGATAAATAAACCGGGTGAAATAAAAGATGAGATCATCACAAAACTAAAATTTTCTCCTTCATGGATCATCGTTAATGATGGTGGAGAAATGTTGAAAATAAAAATTGAGAAGTACACAGAAGTAAAACAAAAAATTAAATATTAAGACTATGAAAAACATTTCCAATCTCATCATCATTTGTGCAGCATTCTTTGGAATAGCCACTGCATTTTATTTTGAAAGACCCTTAACAAAAAAAGAAAAATTCAGTAAATTTTTACATGAACACCCTTTCAATAACCGGCCACGGATAGAAAGAGATCTTGATGAAGAAGAGAACGAAAGCGATCGTCCGGATCTGGCATGGGAGCAAGATTTTATGCGCACGATGAATCCTACACTTGGAAGACCAACACCTGAAGTTCTTCCTGCAACGCTCAAACAAATAACAGCAATACCAACACGCACAACAATGAGTATTCCGGGCAGTGCATCTTCTCCTTGGGTTGAACGCGGACCAAATAATGTTGGAGGCAGAACACGGGCAATCGTATTTGACCCGAATGATGCAACAGGCAAAAAAGTATGGGCAGGAGGTGTTACCGGTGGTTTGTGGTACAACAATGATATTACAAGTTCAGCTTCATCGTGGATCGCGGTAAATAATTTCTGGGCAAATATTGCAGTCACTTGTATTGCCTTTGATCCAAATAATTCACTCATCGCTTATGTTGGAACCGGTGAAGGTTGGAATCAAGGCTATTCGGGTTCTAGAGGTGCAGGAATTTGGAAAACTACAGATGGAGGCAGCACCTGGTCACAAATAATTTCTACAACCGGTTTTTATTGGGTTAATGATTTGGTTGTAAGAAACGAAAGCAGCACAAGTGTAATTTATGCCGCTGTTGATGGATTTCATTATGGTGGAATTTTCAGTGGAACTGCATCTGCAGGCTTACAAAGATCCATAAATGGTGGAACATCCTGGTCGCAAGTTTTACCAACCATTCCGGGTCAGTCAATAAATTTTGTTGCAGCCGATATTGAAATTGCTGCGAACAACAGACTTTGGATCGGTACAAAAGCAAATCCAAATACTGCAACAGACAGAGGTGGAGGAAGAATTTTATATTCGGACAATGGAACAACATGGACAACATCAAACACAACAAGTGTTTCAAATGGCCATGGCAGAGTTGAACTGGCATGTGCACCTTCCAACTCAAATTATGTATATGCAATTATTGAAGATAGCAACAAAGTAAGCACGATGAAAAAAACAATTACCGGAGGTACATCCTGGTCATCTGTAAATATACCATCTGATGCAGATCCCGGAATTCCGTCTTCAGATTTCTCACGTGGCCAGGCATGGTATGATTTGATAATGGCTGTTGATCCGAATGTTGAAACGAATATTATGGTTGGTGCTATTGATTTGTTTCGTTCAACTGATGCGGGTTCATCATGGAACCAAATTACCCAATGGTATAATATGGGATTGGGTTGCTCTATAATTCATTCCGATTATCATGCGATCGTTTATAAACCGGGTTCATCATCAACAGTTGTTTTTGGCAATGATGGCGGCATACATTATACCTCTTCTATTTCTACAGCAGCTACAGGCAGCGTGATCTCTTCAAGAAACAAAGATTATAATGTCACTCAATTTTATGCATGTGCAATTCATCCAACGGCAAGTTCAAATATTTTTCTGGCAGGTGCACAGGATAACGGAACGCAGCGATTTACAAGTTCCGGTATAAATGCTACCACAAATGTGTACAGCGGGGATGGTGCATTTTGTTTTATTGACCAGACAAGTCCGAATTATCAAATCGCATCTTATGTTTATAATACATATGATCTGTCAACCAATGGTGGCACTTCAACATTTAATAATTCGCTGTCAGCTGATCAGACAACCGGAAGATTTATCAATCCTTCAGGTTATGATAACAACCAACATATTTTATTTTCATGTAAGGATGCAAGTTCGATATGGAGAATAAAAAATATAACCGGGACACCCACATCGCAACAAACAGTAGCCATTTCAGGGATGTCGGATTACGCAAGTCATATTCGTGTTTCACCTTATACCACAGCATCAAGTACTTTGTTTATAGGTACAGAAGGTGGTGCATTGTATAAAGTTACAAATGCCAACAATACACCAACAACAACAGATATTTCCGGTGCATCATTTCCAACAGGCTCAATTTCGTGTATAGAAATCGGTGCGAGTGAAAATGAATTGCTCGTTACTTTTTTTAACTATGGAATTATTTCTGTTTGGTATACAAATAACGGTGGAACCACTTGGGTAAATAAAGAAGGAAATCTTCCTGATATGCCTGTAAGATGGGCATTGTTCAATCCTCTTAACCGCAATGAAGTTATCCTTGCAACAGAACTTGGAATATGGAATACAACAGCTTTTAGTGTAACCAATCCGACATGGACAACTGCAAATAATGGCATGGCAAATGTTCGCGTTGATATGCTTCAAATTCGTAGTTCGGATAACACAGTTATTGCCGCAACGCATGGAAGAGGATTATTTTCATGTAACGGATTTGCCTTATCATCACCGCCAGTAGCATCTTATAATGTAGACAAACAGATTCCATGCATAAACGAAACGGTAACTTTTTCCGACCTGAGTACAAATTCTCCGTCTTCATGGTTATGGACAATTTCCCCATCAACATTTACATATGTTGGTGGAACAAGTGCAACATCACAAAATCCACAGGTACAATTTACTGCACCCGGTTCATATAATGTAACGTTGACATCAACCAACTCTTCAGGCTCAAATAGTTTTGGGGTGAATGGTGTGATACTGGCGGGAGGTTTCTCTTTACCATTTTCTGAGAATTGGGAAAATCCACAAACATATGGTTTCTGGCAGGTTGACAATCCAGATGCACCGGATACAACGTGGTCTATTTTTTCAGTTGCTGGAAACGGCAGCAGCACATTGGCCGCAGGAGTCGACAATTTTGATTACAATGCTGCAGCATCTGCTGTGGAAAGAGATGGATTGATCTCACCTCTTATCAGATTGAACGGATATTCATCGGCAAGTTTAACATTTAAGCACGCATACCGGAGATACTCAACATTAAATCAGGACTCACTTGCAGTTTATGTTTCTACAAACTGCGGTACATCATGGACACGTGTTGGAACATACCGCGAAACACAATCATCAACTCCGTATTCGTGGATCACGAATTCCAATCTTGTAACATTATTCACTCCATCAGCTTCTGCTGACTGGTGTGGTAACACCGGCTATTCTGCATGCAAAACAATAAATCTTTCACCTTATGTCGGTAACTCCATAAAAATCAAGTTTGAGAACATAAGCGGTTTTGGAAATAATTTATATATCGATGATATTACTGTTACAGGTGTTTCGAGCTTACCGGCACCTGTTGCCGATTTCTATGCATCGTTTGTAACTCCTTGCACAAGTACATCCGTAACTTTTTCTGATCTTACAACAAATTCGCCTTCATCATGGAACTGGAGTTTCACACCTTCAACAGTTACATTTATAAACGGAACAAGTGCAACATCACAAAATCCTGTTGTTTTATTTAACGCATCAGGAATTTATACCGTGGCATTAACAGCTGCAAATACACAAACGAACAATACAAAAACAAAAACAAATTATATTAACGCAACGCAATCCGTAACACCAACAATTTCCATAAATACGGGTAATAGCAGCATTTGTTCAGGACAAAATACAGTATTCACTTCATCTATTTCAAACGGAGGAACAACACCTTCTTACCAATGGAAAATAAACGGAGCAAATACCGGAACGAACAGTTCAACTTTTGCGAGTACCTCATTAAATAATAATGATACGGTATATTGTTTTCTTACAAGTAATGCAACTTGTGTGAGTCCGTCAATCGTTACTTCAAACAGTTATGTGATGACGGTAACACCATCGGTAATCCCAACAATAACAATCAATACTTCAAGCACAAATATATGTGCAGGAAAAAATGCAGTATTCAATTCAAGTATTACAAATGGTGGCACCACTCCTGCTTATCAGTGGAAATTAAACGGAGTAAATACAGGCACGAACAGTTCAACTTTTGCGAGTACAACGTTAAATAATAACGATACGGTAATGTGTGTACTCACAACTTCAGCATCCTGTGCGAATCCTGTTACACCTTCTTCCAACAAAATTGGAATGACAATAAATGCCAATCCTGCTGTTCCGCTTATTTCTCAAAACGGGAACATGCTTACCTGTAATCTTACGGGTGTAAGTTATCAATGGTATTTAAATAATACGATCATAACAGGTGCAACAAATCAGGCATACACTATTTTGCAAAGCGGGATCTACAAGGTCATCGTTACAAATTCTTCGGGATGTACAAATACATCCGCTGATCTCAGTGCTGTAAAAACGGGGCTCAATGAGTTAAATGGGATGAGCAATTTCCTTTTGTATCCAAACCCGACAAAAGATTTTGTCACACTGCAATTTTATCTTTCAAAGTCGAAAAATATTACGTTCACTGTGATTGATCTGCTGGGGCGTACAGTTTTTGAAGAAACGAAAGAATGCCAGCATGGTGCGAATGTGCAACAACTTAATTTCTGGTTTTTAACGAAAGGGAATTATTTATTGCAGATGAAAGATGAACAATCCATTTTTCAGAAAGCCATAATGATTGAATAAATACTTTTACTGCAAAAGAACCTGATTCATATTTTTCCAATTCTTATTTTGACGTTCCAATCAAACGTATGTTGGTGTGTTGTTATCAAAGAAGTAAATATATTTGTAGAATATCTGGTATCGAAAGTTTATGTTCATGGTTGAATGTATATGATCTTTACTTTATTTAACTAAACTAACCAAATGCGTAAATCTTATTATTTTCTTTTTGTTGCCATCATGTTTACAGGTTGCATGGGTATGAATGCAAAACAAAAAAACTATACCGTAGCGGCAACCTATAATTCATATAGTGGTGGTGCCGGCAGTGGAAAAGGAATTATTTTCAACGTGCAGGTTTTGTCAAAAGACCAATCTGCATTTACCATTGAATCACTTTTTATTAACGGTAAAAAAATCCCTTTCCAGTCACGGCCGGTACCGGGTGGTGTGAATATAAACTCAAATTATTTTGTAGCATTCCCGGTAAAGACATTACAAAATAAAGATAAACCTCAGGAGATCACCGATGAAATGATCACGAAAAATAAATTCGCACCATCCTGGATCGTGATCAATAAAGACGGGAAACATATTAAAATTAAAAATATCATATATAAATCAACGGGCTATCAGGTTGCTCCTTAACATTAAAAATATGAAAACATCAAAATCACTTTGGATAATTTCCGCTGCCATTTTCGGATTCACTTCCGTTTTATTTTTTGACAAACCGATGAATGAAAAAGAACGGTTCAGCAAATTTCTGAATGAACATCCATACAATAACCGTGAAAGGAATATTGATACAGATGAAGAAGATGAACTGAGAACAGATCGTCCTGATCTTGCAGCAGAGCAGGATTTTCTCCGCACGATGAATCCGGCATTGGGAAGGCCAACACCTGAAAATCTTCCCGGAATAATTCGTTCCATGCGTTCGATTCAGCCATCGTTTAAGTCAGCTCCGGGAAGTTCAACATCTCCCTGGGTTGAGCGCGGTCCGAATAATGTTGGAGGTCGCACACGTGCATTGGTTTGGGACCCGAATGATGCTACGCATAAAAAAGTTTGGGCAGGAAGCGTTACCGGAGGTTTGTGGTACAATACGAATATCACTTCATCATCCTCATCATGGATTGCTGTTAATGATTTCTGGGCGGATATTTCTGTGACGTGTATGGCATTCGATCCGAATAATTCACTCATCGCTTATGTTGGAACAGGTGAGCGCTACGCAGGATCAGGCCGTGGTGCAGGAATATGGAAAACAACGGATGGTGGTGTTACATGGAATCAGCTTTCGTCAACTACAGCATATTATTATGTGAATGATATTGTAGTGCGGAATGAATCCTCAACAAGCGTTGTATATGCAGCCGTTGACGGAAAAAATTATATGGGAGTTTGGTTTGGTTCTTCTGATGCAGGATTAAAAAGATCTGTTAATGGCGGTACTTCATGGACACAGGTTTTGCCGACTATCTCAGGGCAATCATCAAATTATGTTGCTGCCGATATTGAGATAAGTGCAAGTAACAGAATTTGGATCGGATCAAAATCAAATCCTTATGGTTTTGGCGGAGGCACAATTTTATTTTCTGATAACGGAACAACTTGGACGGTCTCAAATACAACAGCTGTAACAAGCGGTTGGGGAAGAGTGGAAATTGCATGTGCACCATCAAATGCTTCTGTTGTTTATGCAATGATCGAAGATGCGTCAAGCCTCGCTTCAATTAAAACAACAACAAGTTCGGGAACATCATGGTCGCAAATGCTTACTATTCCGGGTGATGCTGATCCCGGAATTTCGGGATCCGACTTTACACGCGGTCAGGCTGCATACGACCTGATCCTTGCTGTTGATCCGAACAATGCATCAACAGTTATTTGCGGAGGGATCGATCTTTTCAAATCAACAGACGGTGCCGCATCATGGAATCAGCTAACACATTGGTATGGCGGTTTCGGATATCAGAATGTTCATGCAGACCAACATGCAGTTACGTATCTGCCCGGCTCTTCTTCTTCCATACTTTTTGGAAATGACGGAGGTATTTATTATTCGGCAAACGGAGGAACAAACATCAGCATTCGAAATACAAATTATAATGTAACACAATTCTATGCGTGTGCAATGCATCCGACTTCCGGCTCAAATTATTTTCTTGCCGGTGCTCAGGACAATGGAACCCAGAAATTCACCTCTGCAGGAATAAACACTACAACACAGGCATCAGGTGGTGATGGCGCATTTTGTTTTATCGATAAAAATTCGCCTTCGTATCAGATCTCTTCTTACGTTTACAATACATATTACCTGTCGACAAACGGAGGATCAACATTTACAACAACGATCGATGCGGACCAGTCGAACGGAAAATTTATAAATCCTGCGGCTTATGATAACAACATGCATATTTTATATTCTACATATAATGTAAATTATATTCAGTGTATAAAAGGAATTACCACTTCCCCGGGAACTCCCCAAACTATTATGGTTACAGGAATGGCAGATTATGCAAGCCATATCAAAGTATCGCCATACACAACAACATCAAGCACATTATTTATCGGGACCGAAGGAGGAAAATTATTTAAAATGACCAATGCCGATAATACACCTGTAACAACAAATATCTCCGGAGCATCATTCCCGGCAGGTTCCATTTCATGTGTTGAGATCGGTTCTTCAGAAAACGAATTGCTTGTAACATTTTTTAATTATGGAGTAACCTCTGTCTGGTATACGAGTGATGGAGGAAGCACATGGGTGAACAAAGAAAACAATCTTCCCGACATGCCTGTGCGTTGGGCATTGTTTAATCCGGATAACCGCAATGAAGTTCTCCTCGCAACCGAACTCGGTGTGTGGTCGACAACAAATTTCAATGCTGCAAGTCCCAACTGGACATCTTCAAATGGTGGTCTTGCAAATGTCCGCGTTGATATGTTGCAATACCGTACATCCGATAAACTTGTTATTGCAGCAACATACGGCAGGGGATTATTTTCGAGCAATGGCTTTGCATTAGGCTCGGGTGTTGCAACATATTTTAAAGCAAGCACACTCATACCATGCCTCAACCAAACAGTCACACTTACCGATACCAGTGGTGCCTCGGCAACCTCATGGACATGGACGATCACTCCTTCCACCGTTACTTTTGTGAACGGAACAACTGCAAATTCTCAAAATCCGCAAGTACAATTTACAGCACCCGGATATTATAACATTACACTTGCACTCACTACTTCGGGCAGTTCTGGTTCGCTTACAAAAAACAATTATATCTATGCCGGAGGATTCCAGTTGCCATTTTCTGAAAACTGGGAAAACCCTGCAACCTATCAAAACTGGCTTGTCGATAATCCGGATTCAAATATCAGCTGGAGCATTTATCCGGTATCAGGAAATGGCAGCAGCACTGTTGCAGCCGGAGTTGATAATTTTGATTATACAAATGCGCAATCGACAATTATCAGAGACGGATTAATTTCTCCAGCGATTCGACTTGTTGGTTATTCATCTGCGAGTTTATCATTTAAACATGCTTACAGGAGATACTCATCAATTGAACAGGACTCAATGGCCATTTACGTTTCCACAAACTGCGGAACTTCATGGATCCGTGTCGCATCATACCGTGAAGTAAATGTATCCACACCTTTCGGTTTTATTACAAATACGGATATTACCTCTGCATTTACACCAAGCACATCATCCGACTGGTGCGGAAATTTCAATTTTGGTACATGTAAATCCGTTAACCTCACACCATATATTGGCAGCACCATAAAAATAAAATTTGAAAATATCAGCGGATACGGAAATAATTTATACCTCGATGATATCAATGTAACCGGTGTGTCGAGTTTTCCTGCACCTGTTGCAAATTTCTCGGCAAACAATACTTCCGTATGTACAGGAAATACCGTTTCGTTTACCGACCTCACTACCAACAGTCCTTCATCATGGTCGTGGAGTGTTTCACCATCGTCAGTAAATTTTGTTGGCGGAACAACTTCACTTTCGCAAAATCCGGTGATACAATTTCCTGCAGCAGGAACGTATTCGGTTACGCTCACAGCAGCAAATACAAATACCAACAACACGCTGATCAAAACAAATTATATAACCGTTACACAATCGTCAACACCAACAATAACGATATCTTCAACGGATACGGTGATCTGTTCTGGAAAATCAGTAACATTTAATTCAGCGATTCAAAATGGCGGCACACCCGTGTATCAATGGAAACTGAACGGAGCAAATGTGGGAACAAATTCTTCTTCCTATATTTCTTCAACACTGGCAAATAACGATAGCGTTTCGTGTGTACTTACAAGCAACGCAACATGTGCAAGCCCGCTGGTGGTTACATCCAATAAAATAAAAATGGCAGTGGGCACAACACCACCGCCAACACCAACTATTCAGCAAACGGGAAATGTACTCAGCTGTAATCTTGCCGGAATGTATTATCAATGGTTCATTTCAAACGTGCCGATCAACAATGCGAACAATCAAAACTATACGATGACGCAAAGCGGAGTGTATAAAGTGACCGTAACAAATGCATTTACATGTTCGAGTACATCGGCCGATTACAACGGGATTATGCTGGGAATTGGAATGCTTAACGGAATGAGTACATTCAATCTTTTCCCGAATCCCGCAAGAGATGTGGTGTATCTGAAGTTTAATTTAATAAAACCGAAAACTATAAATTTTACGGTGTACGATATTTCAGGAAAGAAAGTGTTTGAAGAAACCGGTAATTTTATCAGCGGACAAAATTCGCATTCAATGAGTTTGTGGTTTCTTCCAAAAGGTGTTTACCAAATTCGCATGAACGACAATGAATCGGTGATGGTAAGGCAGGTTGTGATTGAGTGAGATAATTATTTATAATTACCATTCTGAATTCTTGAGAAAATTAAAACTCATATTATTTCTGTTATTTCTACTCTCAAAGAGTTCATTTATTTATAGTGCGACAACTGTTATTAGTCTTGATACCCGAACTTTAACTGAACGATTTTTTCAAGGATATTCGGGTACAATTTTTAGTTGCAAGATACTGACGATGAATACACCTCTACCTGAACCTGTAAAGTATGGTTGCGGTGGGGCAAAATTCCGTAATGAAGATGGTGATGATCCGGATGGAACTGCAACTGCTGAAATTATAGAAGTGTTTTTTGGTAAGGTTGATACGAATATTGTAACACTTATAAAAGTTCCAACTCTAGAAGTTGGCAAGTATTATTTAGTCTATGCCAGTGGTACGGGATCTATATTTCGTGGCTCTCCAAAACAATTGACTGACTACCCTAAGTCAACATCCGAATTTCAAATCATAAAAGATTTCTCAGATATATTCAAGTACAAGAAATCAGGACATTTTACTTTCAAAAATGTTAAAGGCATAATCGTTGCCAAAGGAAGATATAAAAATGGGGTGGCTATTGGTAAATGGAAGCATTACAATGACGATGGAAAGATAAAATCTTTTTATGATCTGAAACACAAAATCACTTCTCAGTTTTTTGCAAACGGCTTTGTTAAAAGCAAACAGTATTCCTTAAATAATATAACCTTTTATGAAAATTACTACGAGAATAAAAACGGTCTAATGAGATATAAAGGGATTCATACACTTTATATGAATGATATAGATAGTGGTGTATTTTATGAATATTATGAAAATGGAATAGTCAAATTAATATCAAGGTCAGTAATGGATATGAAAAGTAGTGGATCCCATCCAACGGGTTTTTATGAGGAATACCATTCTAATGGTAAACTAAAGTTGTTCGGCAGATATAATGATCAAGGTTGGAGGATACTGATCTGGAAATCGTACAACGAAGATGGAACTTTGAAATCAGAAACTGATTACAAAAATGGTACTACTATTTTGAGATATTAATTGAAAATATTTCCGCCAATCTTACTTATTAGTTTAAACCATTACTATGGAAATGCAAATGCCAACATTTTCTTGCAAAAGTCTAACAGTCATTTCCTGAAGTTTATACTTTTTCAATCCAAAAGTCATCCCATCAAAAAAAGTTGTCCGAATAAAATGTTCTCATTAAATTGAGTTTACAATTCATGATGAAGAACAGAACATATTTTCCATTCTTAATTGAATCTATCGGTGCGTTGATGGCCATTCTGTTTGTTTTAATTCCTGCACCGGCTGCAAGAATTCTGAATATTCAGAATACATTAATTACAGCCGGAGGAATTATTTCTGCTTTTGCCATTGCCTATCTTTCTTCTAAAATATTTGCACTTCGTGAAGAACGTGCGGACAGGCAACATGAAATAAATATCCTCTCAGAAAAATTAACATTATTCAGGAGACTGCTGTATTATGTGATGACAAGTGATAAATTCCGGAGTGAAGAAAAAGAAAGTGATCTGTTTGCTGCAATGGAAAAAATTTGCGGTTCATCAAATTGGCAAACAGTTACTGCTGCAAGATTTGATTATTCACTTTCAGAGATCCCGGAATATTATGCTCCATGCAATAAAATTGCACAATACAACGAACATTTTAATGATACCGGAATTTCTATACAGCATAAAAATGAAGTTAGTGATATTCTCACACGGATCGATGTGAAGTATAAAAGCAAAGAATTTAACGGATCAATTTTATCAGAAATTGCTTCCGAATTTCATTCTCATTATCTTCCAATGTTAGAAAGGCTCACACTACAAAATACCGGAATACCCGACAGTCTCACAAAAATATTTCAAAGCCTTTTTATAATCATGATATCGGGTGTATTGCTTCCGATCATTTTGCAATCGATAACTGTTAACGATAACCTGAATATTTATCTGACATTACTGTTTGTATGGGTTACATCCATGTCGCTGATAATTTTCCTCATCAACTTTTATAATTTTCTGATGGAAGATGTGCATATGGTAAAAACGCGGGGTTGATATTTTGCTCTTTCAACTGAATAATTTGTTATGTGTTAAGCAAATAAAATATTTTTTTCTTTCATACTTTTTTTAGAAAAAAGTATTGCAAAAAAGCGGACGATTTAATTCGCTTCGATGTCAGTTCCCGCAAGCCAACCTCCCCTTGTCCACTGACATCCCCTGCTGCGCAAGAGGCGACCGCTCCAAATCGTCCATTTCCCTTCGCACTATTTCTATAAAATATTTGTACTTAATTTTCTGACAGCAAAAAAAAATTGAATCTGATTTATCCAATCACTTCTCCATATACACGGATTGCGTTGGGAATGCAAAGCGACAACCATTCTCTTCCACCAATTTCATCATGCGCAAATTCAATTCTTCTTTTACACGCATCATCTTTTCATCATCATTTCCTTTTACAAAATACACCACAAGAATATTCAATGAACTCGAATCAATTTCGGTGAAGTGCACCACATTGGCTTCTGTTGTATCCGGGTGATCAATGATCATTTTTTTGAGACCGGCAAGTAACGAAAGAATATTTTCTGGCTTACTGTCGAATGTAAGTTTCAAAATCGTGCGCACACGTTTCAGTTCGCTTAGCGAAATATTATTTAATGCCGTATCAATTATTTTTTTATTCGGAACGGTGAGCAATGTCTTTTCAACTGTGCGCACACGTGTGGTACGAAATCCGACATGTTCAACGGTTCCTTTTATTTCTCCTGTCTCGATCACATCACCAACTTTAAATGGCTTGTCGAGATAAATAATAAATGATGAAAGTAAATTTGCCAATGTATCCTGCGCAGCAAATGCAACCGCCAAACCACCGATACCAAATGATGCAACAAGTGCAGTGATATTTACACTGAATATAAAACGCAGCCCGGCAAACAAGGATAGAATTACGATCACAACTTTTGACAGTTCTTTTAAAAAATGAGCAAGTTCTTTTGACATCGGAGCATCTTCCCTGTTGCGCACTACAAATGCCGAGAACTCTGTTCCTTTCAAAAACACTTTTGTAACAACTACCAGTAATGCAATTTCGTAAATAGTAAATATGAGCCATCTCATACCAAGTTTTTCGGAGCCTGCGAGATGCCACGTATCAGGAAACTTCAGCCTGTCGAATGCAAAATATAAAATGAGTAATGAGATAAGTTGCTCAAGCGGTTTGCGTTCGAGCTGAACAAATATTTCGGAAAACTGGTTATGAGAAAAACTTTTTAAAACACGGAACGATTGTCTTGTGATAAATTTTGCTCCGAATGTTTTCAGCATGAACCCGAACAGGAGAATGCCAACGCAAATAACAAATTCGCGAATCGTATTTCCGAAAATTTCCTGATCTAAAAATGCGCTATCCATGTTGCGAAGATAATTTATATTCAAATATCTTTAAATGCGCAAAATTCAGTTTACGTAAAATGAATATCGCTTCAGTTTATTTTTAAACAGAATGAGAAATTTATTGCCGCAGGGAAAAATTTCATACGATGAATATAAATTACCATTCATCAGGCGTTCAATTTCCTGTTTCATTGCATTACCGGTTTCGTCTTTTGCTTTATCAATGATCAATTGACTTTTCTCCTCCTTCATCAATAATGCACCATCTTTCAGATCATACTGATAACGGTGTTTTACAAGTGCATAATTAAATTTATACAACAATGAGTTATTGGCATAGTCAAGAAAAAAATCTGCCTGATCTTTTATAGTATAATAATTTTCAAAAATTTCATCCCATTCATATCTGTTCCAATTTTGTTTACCGTCAATAGCTACCGAACGGATTAAAAATCCGTAGTTCGACTTGTTTATTTTGGTTGCACTTTTCACATAACTGCTCACCAGAAAACTTCCTGACGGTTTGTGCCAGATGAGTTCGTTTGTGAGATATTCAAGAGAAAGATCGTTATCAGGTTTCGCACACAGTTCTATCTTTTTTATAAAATCAAACTTGCTGTTGAATATTGAAACGGCAAATGAATGTTGTCCTTTATAGGGTCCGTCACGTAAAATATATTCACGCGAAAAGATCAATCTGTCGGTTTCTCTTTTGTAATCAATGAATACCCACGCACGCTTATTCGGTGGATCTTCATCATTCAGCTTAGGGAACTCGGGATCTATTTTTGTGATGTCATCGGCCGAATCGGTATTTATCAAAAAATAAGAATCAAAAAATGTGATATCCATTTGATTCCTGAGTATGATAAAAATTGTTTTGCCGAACAGAAATACATTTTTTATGTAAGGTGTGAATTTGTATTTTCCATGTTCATCTTTCGGAAGAATGAGTCCGTTATCGTCAAAAATCTCAACGACAGTTTTAGTTGTCAGCAGTGTTTTTACTTTGCGGGTATCGTTTCTCGGGTAGATATTGATTCCGATCCTTCCGTATGCCACACTTGCAATACAAAACATTGAAGAATCGCTTGAATATGCTTCCCCGTAAGGTAAACCATAAACAACATTCCCATTTGAAGAAATAAATTTCACTTCGTGATTCTCTCTGTCAACCTTAGTTTCAAAAAAAATCCCATCGTCAGCAGATACCATACGAATGTCTTTTTCATCCGATCTTTTACAATCTATATCCACTATTTTTTTGAAATTCTGAGCATGAATTTTCCCGAATGAAAGAAAACAGAAGAACATAAATGTGAGAGAAAATACTTTCATGTTTACAAAAGTAATAACATATATACTTTCTTTTTGTTCATGCTTTTTCAATGTGCTTCAAGCCAATTATCGCCTGCACCAACTTCAACAAGAATTTTTACATCCATCTTCATGGCATTTTCCATTTCATGTTTCACAAGTTTTTTCATTGCATCCACTTCACTCTTATGAACATCAAAAAGTAATTCATCATGTACCTGCAAAATTAATTTTGAATGTTGAATGTCGGATGCTGAATGAATCTTTCTATGAATATTGATCATCGCAACTTTTATCATATCGGCTGCACTACCCTGAATTGGGGCATTGATGGCATTTCGCTCAGCAAATCCGCGAACAGTAAAATTCTTGGAATTGATATCACGCAAATATCTTCTTCTTCCTAAAAGTGTTTCCACATATCCGTGATCCTGCGCAAAATGAATGGTATCGTTCATGTATTCTTTTATCCGCGGATATTGCTTAAAATATTCTTCGATGATCTGTGCTGCTTCTTTTCTTGGAATTCCCAAACTTTGCGAAAGCCCGAAAGCACTCTGTCCATAGATGATCCCGAAGTTCACTGCTTTTGCATTTCTGCGTTCGGTAGAGGTAACTTCCCCAATCGTTTTTCCGTAAACCTTTGCAGCAGTTGCCGTATGAATATCAATATCGTTACTGAACGCACTCAACATATTTTCTTCCTTCGCAATTGCCGCAACAATGCGCAATTCAATTTGCGAATAATCAGCGCTCAGCAAAACATACTCTTCATTGCGTGGAATAAATGCCTTGCGAATCTCTTTTCCTTTTTCGGTACGGATCGGAATATTCTGAACATTTGGATTTGTTGAACTCAACCGTCCGGTTGCCGCTACAGCCTGATTGAACGAAGTATGAACACGTCCGGTTTTTTCATTTATAAGCTGAGGCAACGCATCCACATACGTTGATTTTAGTTTCTGAACTTCGCGGATATCGAGAATCAATTTTGCAATCTCGTGTTCGCTTAAACCCTGCAAAACATCTTCGCCTGTCTGGTACTGACCGGTTTTTGTCTTCTTCGCTTTCGGATCGAGTTTTAAATGATCAAACAAAACTTCACCAAGTTGCTTTGGTGACGCGATATTGAATCTCAATCCTGCCAGTTCATAAATTCTTTTTTCGAGTTCACTTATTTCATTGGTGATCTGTTTTGAATAATCCGTAAGAAAATTTTTATTGATACGAACACCTTCACGTTCCATATCGCTCAGTACATCAATAAGCGGAACTTCAACTTCATCAAATAGTTTTTGTGCATTATGAGAACTGAGCTCCGGAGCAAACTTCTGTTTGAGTTGAAAAGTGATATCCGCATCTTCGGCTGCATATTCTTTTATCTTTTCAATTTCAACATCGCGCATGTTCAGCTGACCTTTGCCTTTCTTGCCAATCAGTGTCGAAATGGAAACCGGTTCATAGTTCAAATACGTTGTTGACAGATAATCCATGCCATGCCGCAGATCCGCATCGATAAGGTAATGTGCAAGCATGGTATCAAACCACTTTCCCTTCAATGCAATATTGTAATTTTTTAAAATACCAAGATCATATTTTATATTTTGACCGATCTTTAAAATAGTTTCATTTTCAAAAAAGGGTCTGAATTCTTCTAAAATATTTTTCGCAGAATGCTGGTCAGTCGGAAACGGAATGTAATACGCTTCATACTCTTTAAACGAAAAAGACAATCCGACAATTTCCGCATCTAATGTTTCGAGATCGGTTGTTTCTGTGTCAAAGCAAACTTCTTTTTGTTGCAATAATTTTTCAAGAAGTTCTTTTCTTTTTTCAGCTGTCTCGATGAGAAAATAAGTATGTCGTGTGTTAGAGATATTGTTTTTCGGAACGGAAGATTCCTCTTCGTTCGAATTAGGAAGCGGGAAGTCGGAAGTGGGAAGTTGTGAGCTTTGTGAGCCCTGATTGAACAGATCGAAAGCATCTGACCTGTTCTCGACTCCGCTCGAACTGACATCACGCTGCATCCTGCTTCCTGTATCCTGATTGCTGTTGCCGGCATCCGAATCTGTTTCGGCAAACACGCGTTTCGCCAGCGTTTTAAATTCCAGCTCAGTAAATAATTTTTCTACGGCTTCTTTATCTGCCGGCTCAAGGATGAGATGCTCTTCAACTAGTTCTACAGGAACATTCAGATCAATTGTGGCCAATCGTTTGGAAAGAAAAGCCTGCTCCTTATTATTTTCTACATTCTCTTTTTGTTTTCCTTTCAGTTCATTTGTATGTTCATACAGTCCTTCCACCGAACCATATTTCTGCACAAGAAGTTTGGCTGTTTTTTCTCCCACACCGGGAACACCGGGAATATTATCAACAGCATCACCCATCAGTCCGAGAATATCGATCACCTGTTTCACATCTGTAATTTCCCATCGCTTCAGCACTTCAGGAATTCCCATGATCTCAATTTCATTTCCAAGACGTGCAGGTTTGTAGATAAAAATATGTTCGCTTACCAGCTGACCGAAATCTTTATCAGGAGTCATCATATACACATCGTAACCAACTTTCTCGGCTTTTTTTGCAAGTGTTCCGATGATGTCATCTGCTTCGAATCCATCGAGTGTGAGTATCGGAATTTTCAATGCCTGCGTTACTTTCATAATATACGGCAATGCCTTCGAAATATCTTCCGGCATCTCTTCGCGATGCGCTTTGTATGCCTCAAATTCGATATGCCTTGCAGTTGGAGCAGCGGTGTCGAACGACACTCCGATATGTGAAGGACGCTCTCGTTTCAAGACATCGAGCAATGTATTTACGTAACCAAAAATAGCAGAAGTATTGAATCCGTAAGAAGTAATTCTCGGATTCTTGCTGAAGGCAAAATAGGCACGGTATACCAGCGCCATGCCATCAAGGAGAAAAAGTTTTTTGTTCGACATGAGTTTGTTTCAAAGTTATTTTTATCGGGCAAAAAAATGAAAAAATGTTTAGGGTGTTGATATATTTATTCGATGAGCTACTCCCGAGGAGTTGAACAAAATAATATCAATGTGTAAGAAACGGATTGTGCATTCGCTCCTCGCCTATTGTTGTTGAGTTTCCATGTCCGGAAAAAACTTTCGTATCATCATCAAGTGTAAAGAGTTTTGTTTTGATACTGTTGATGAGCGTATCAAAATTTCCTCCGGGAAGATCTGTTCTTCCAATACTTCCCTGAAACAATACATCACCAGAGATGCAAATTTTTTCAGCTCTATTATAGAATGTTAAACTCGCTACTGAATGTCCGGGAGTGAAGAAAATATCCAGTGTTGAATTCCCGAATTTCAGCTGATCACCTTCATCGATAAAAACTTTTTCTTCAGGAATTTCTTCCATCACCAGTCCGAACATTTCTGCCCAGCGGCCGGTATCACGGTAAGTTTGCAATTCATCTTTATGAAGATGCAATGCAACACCGTATTTTTTTGAAACAAACGGATTGCCCAACACATGATCAATATGGCAATGTGTATTGACAAGCTTAACAGGCTTCAATTCATTTGCGGAAATAAAATCGGTAAGCATCTTATAATCGCTTGGATGATGACATCCCGGATCGAAGATCACGCACTCTTTTGTCTCATCATACAACACATACGTATTTTCCTGAAACTCATTAAAAACAAACTGACAGATTTGAATCATGCCGCAAATATGAAAAAACAAAAGTTAAAAAAAAGCCTCTTTCCGGAGAAAGAGGCTTTCGAAAGTTTTAATCGGCTCTCACAATTTTTCTGATCGAAACGGAATCACCATGTTTGATCATCACAAGATAAATTCCCGAACGGAAATTACTCAATGCAATATTCTCGTCATTGATCTTATCGGTATTTCCTTTATTCGTTTGCAACAACATTCTTCCCGACATATCATAAACAGAGATCACCGTTTCATCACCGCTTGTAAATTGCGCATTCAACAACACATCACCGCCTGAAGGATTCGGTGCTATGCTTATGAATTCTACAGAACTTACATTTTTCAGACCAACATTATTGAATGCAAACGGATCTGATAACATCGAACAACCATTGCTGTCGACACGAACATTATAATTTCCATTTTGTGTTACTTTATAATTTCTGTTGATAGCTCCCGAAATAATTCCGTTGTTGAAGTACCACTGATAAGCAGGTGCAACTGTTGACATGATCGTATCATGGCTTCGTGAAACCAATGGCTTAACAGGTGCTGCTTTTATCACAATAGATGAAGTTGCGGTATCATACGATTTAGTAACACATGCTGCATTTGAATGGAGAATACATTTTATAATATCTCCGTAAGAAACTGCAGTTGTAAAATTAACACTGTCGGTTCCAACAAGACCACCATTAATGAACCAGCGATGCGAAGGAGTTGTTCCTCCGCTGCTATCGGTTGCAGTAAATGTAATGGTAGTGTTGCTGCAAACATTTGTTCCCGATTGTGAAACGGAAATTTTCGGAGTAACTGCCGGTGTTACCGCCATCAGAATTTTATTTGATGACGCAAGCGGAGGCTGAGCACAATAGATCGAAGATACCATGGTCAGATAAACAGTATCCTTATTAGTTAATGATGCGGTGATGAACGATGTAGTATTCGGTCCTGCATTCACTCCGTTTATTTTCCATTGATAAACAGGAGAAGTACCGGCATTTACAGGTGTGGCAGTAAATGTAACAGGAGTTCCCGCACATATATTATTCAGGTTTGAATTAATACTGACACTTGCCGTAACCGGTGTTCCTACCGTCATTACAATATGGTTTGATGATGCTGTTGGTGCTGTAACACAAGTTGCACTTGATGTCAACACAACATAAACCGTATCGTTATTTGCAAATGCTGATGTGGTAAATACAGCAGTGTCCGTTCCAACATTGAATCCGTTTTTATGCCATTGATAATGCGGTGTTGATCCGCCATTTACTGCTCCTGCAGTGAATGTTGCAGGAATACCTGCACATATCGAAGTAGATGTTGAACTGATAGCTACGGATGGTGTAACGATCGGATTCACTGTCATGAAAACACGTGCAGATGTATCTGCAGGTTTTGTAGAACAAACGGCATTGCTTGTCATGATCACATATATCGAATCGAGATTTGAAAGTGAATTCGTTGTGAAGCGAATGCTGTCGTATCCTACTGCTGATCCATTCTGCATCCAGTAATAATGCGGTGAAGTTCCTCCATTAAGAGATGCTGCGGTGAACTGAACACTGCTTCCGTAACAAATATTATTCTTACTTGCCGACATTGTTACAGACGGTGTAACGTAAGAGTTTACATTTATAATTTGTTTGTTGGAAGTAACAACCGGAGGAACTGCGCAGGTTGCATTCGATGTGAATACAAGATAAACTGTATCGCTGTTTGCCAATGCTCCTGTTGTAAAACTATCAACTCCTGATGTAAATAATGTTCCGTTCTTCATCCATTGCTTCAATGGTGATGAACCACCGTTCGTTGTTGTTGAATGGAATGTTACCGAATCCCCGGTACAGATTGAATTCTTTGTAACAGTTACGGTTGCAGTTGGGAGAACGGACGGATTGATATGTACTCCGATCTTGTTCGATGTTGCATTTGTTGGATTGGCACATGTTGCATTTGAAATAACAACAAGAGATACGGAATCATTATTACTCAATGTTGAAGTGACAATGGTATCATTATTTACTGCAAAACCAATTCCGTTTTTCTTCCATTGGAATATCGGAGATGAACCACCGTTGGTAACACTTGCAATGAAGGTGTCGTTTATTCCTGCACACAGTGTTGTATATTTTGCAGTGATCGATGCTGACGGTGTTAAAAATGGATTTACAGTCAGCTTGATAAAGTTTGAGGTGTCTCGTGGTTTGCTTGCACAGGATAATGTGGAGGTCATTACACATCTTACCGAATCGTTATTTACAGGAGAAGTAAATGAATAAACTGTTGTATCCGTTCCGACATTTATTCCATTCTTTATCCATTGGTAATGCGGAGTTGAACCACCGTTTACAGGAACTGCAGTTAATACAACTGTTGCTCCGGGACATACTGAACTGTTTCCTGAAATGGTAACCGAAGGAGGCAATGTCGTTCCAACATTCATCTTTATTGAGTTGGAAACTACAGTTGCAGGTGTTGCACAATTCGCGGTTGATGTGTATAAACAAACTATGGAGTCGTTATTTGAAAGTGACGAAGGTGTGTAGAAGCTGTCGTTTGTTCCAACAGTTATTCCGTTTTTCCTCCACTGATAAACCGGACCGGTACCACCATTCGTTGCTGTCGCAGTAAATGTTACCACCATTCCTGTACACACATTTGTTGCAGGAGTGTAAATGGAAATTGTAGGTAATACGGATGGAATAACAGAGAATGAAGTGGACGCTGAATCGTTTGCCGGTACAGCATCAATACCGCCATTAGGAGCACTTGTATTAACAACCAATGAATAACTGCCACTCGAAAACAGATACGATCCGACATTTATTTGTGCGCTTGTTGCGCCTATGCCAAGCGTACCTGACCATGTGTATGAACCTGAAAGTACTCCGTTAATATTTACATTGATCGTTGCAGCACTCACTACCTGATTTCCGTAATTTTTCAGTTTAACAATTACATTTCTAGATTTGCCACAGAATGTTACTGTAGTTGGAGAATCAATTGAAAGAACTCCGATATCCATTGCCGAATAATATTCATCAGCTCCAAGATCAGGTGCCACAAGACCACGAATTTCTCCATCAATATCTGTTGTAACAGAACTTATAATAACACCCTTGTTTGTTGATGAAGTGAGATGCAGATTATACGGACTTACAAACGGTGCTGTTGCACTTATTGAATTTGCGTTATATCCGCCACCGCTTACAAATGTAGATGATGTATATGTTGTTGAATTAACAGATAACAGGTTTGTTGCAGCTGCATTGTAATAATCATTATAATCTAGAGTAGTTAGTGTTGAACCGGCATAGAACGGAATACCTGTTCCGCTTAAAGCTGAGTAGTAAAAGATATTATCACGGATATTTAAGTTCGTATAATTACAGGCGAATGCCGCATACGTATTGCTTATTGTAGGGTAGTCAAGATTGATTGTGTTGCTGTATATATCCCAATAATCGGAGTAATACATATATACACCTGTTGCTGATGAACTCTTGAAGCCACCGCCAATCATGTTGTTCACGAATCTTCCATGAGCTCCTGACGAATTCGAACAGAAATAAATATACATCCCGTACTGACCTGCATTTACAATTCTGTTGGCACTAACATCATGATAGTTTGAACCGGTATTCTGACAGAAATACAAGTACGTACCGTAAGAACCAGGATTTCCGACAACACGCAAATTCATAGTATTATTCTGGAATCTTAAAGCTTCCTCATAATACGCATAAACACCATACTGGTAAGCACTGTCCATTATATTTTTACGGAACATGTTAGTTCCGGAATAAGGTGTTGCTGAGCGTCCGTAAAGAAGGACTGACATATACCCTGCTACAATATGGTTACTGTCTATTTCCAGATTGGTTACATTAGTACCGGTATACGGATTAGTAATATCGGAACTGTTGTTGATCATCACCGGAATGAAATACGATGATGTAGCGGATGCCGCTGTTCCTGAGATAAAGATATTACATCTCTTTATTTTTGAAAAATTAGAAGACCCCAAAATATTTACAGCACATCCGTAAGTAGTTCCGGTTGCCTGTATCGTCATATTATAGAAATTGATATATGACGAATTATTCAGTCTCAACGTATGACTTGCAGTTGGACTCGAAGCAGCATATGTAAGTATTGTTGAATTCACATTTGTGCCGTAGAATGAAACACGTGTCGTATCATTCACGCCATTTATTGTTCCGATATTTACCTGCTCGTTATACGTTCCGTTACTGACAAGGAATGTTACCGGACCTGAAACTCCTGAACACTGTAATGCACTTACCGCACTGTTGAATGAAACAAAATTTGTGATACCCGATCCGGAAGGATTGATGGTATATGTTCCGCTCATTCCGGTACACATTGGTCCTACTGTTGTTGTATCATCATTATGATTTGCATCGGCAGTACCGTTAGGATATGAAGAGTATGCTTTTATGGTATACGAAAATCCCGGAGCAAAAGTAAACTGGTTTGTTCCGCTGAATGTAATGAGCGAAGTATCACAAGGAAATAATGAATCTGAAACCGAAACCATTACAGGAGTTCCTCCGTTTACCGAATAACTTACACTATACGATGTCACCAGATTATTTCCAAGATTGGAAACGATGACAGCAATATTTTGTGAGCCCGCTAAAACAGGTGACGTTGGTGCAACAATATTTGTAACACCTATGTTATTGCTTAGCCCGCCTGAAATTTCTGCTGCCCCAACACTTGGTGGTGTATTACGTGTTGTTCCGTAAATATCTGTCGGCACTGCTGCCAAAGCAATTCCTGTAAGACAATTCTTTCCTATATGCAGATCTCTTTTCCCTGCAAATAAAGGATCACGGCTGAATGAATTATTATTGAATCCGCTTCCACCTATAAATGTTGATGCAGTGTAATTTGCTCCAACATAAATAAGGTTGCTGAATGTTCCGCTGATGAAATAATCATTGTAATCCAATGCTGAAAGATTTCCTGTTGTTGCTGCGTATAATGGCAATTCCTGCGAACCCTGAGCACTTACCACTAATAAATTATTCCGTACATTTATCTGCGATGAATTTACCAGATTAATTGCTCCGCTATTACTTGATGTTGCAGTATCCGAATTAACAGTATTAAACCATGTACTGAAATAATTTCCGTATTCAATGTCAATTCCATAATGCGAAGTCGTATTTCTGAATCCGCCACCGATCATATTATTGAAGACCTGAGCAGGATTAGCAAACGATCCGCTGGTGAAGTAAAAGTAAACTCCATACTGCCCCATATCCACAATCTTATTTCCGCTCACTTCATGCATCATTGAGCCTGTATTATTACAGTTATAAATATAAAGTCCCTGACTATTTATACTTCCTGACGGCAACATATTGATGGTATTATTCTTTATTTTCACTTCACTCGAATAGTAAATATACATTCCATAATAATACGGAAGGTTCAAGGTATTTCCCCTGAAGCGATTTGCTGTACCATTATTATTATAATCCCAGATAGAAGCGTAACCACCGTTAATACTGTTCGAATCAATTTCAATACTATCCTGTTGTGCATTTCCATAAACCGAAGTGGTTGAACTATTCATCACAACAGACACAAAGTTTGTTGAGTTTGTGGTAGCACCGCTTCCGGTAATTTCGATGATGCAATTTTTGATCTTGATATTATTGCAATTTCCGAAGAGATGCAATGGCCATGCATACGTTGTATTCGTATTTCTGATCGTGATATTTCTGATCTGAATAAATGATGCGGTAGAAATACGCAAGGTATGTTGTGATCCGAAAACTGTAGTATTATTAACCAATACACGTGTTGCTGCATTACCTGTTCCTCCGTCAAATATTACAGGATTTAAAAGAGAAGCACCCGGTATTGCAGGAATACTTATTTGTTCGGTATAGGTTCCGGCAGCAACAGTAAATATTGTAGGACCAACAACTCCTGCACACATCAATGCATTTATGGCATTTGTAAATGATGTGAAATTTGTTGTTCCGATTCCTGAAGGATTTATCGTAAATGCTCCCGACATTCCAACGCATACCGGACCAATTGTAATGGTATCATTTCCTCTGAATGAATCTGCACTTCCATTTGGCGATTCGGTGTATACTTTTATCGTGTATGTATTACCTCCTATAAAATTATACTGCAATAATCCGGTGAACGTTTGCAGACTTGTGTCACATGGTGTGATCGTATCAGTAAACAGCATTGAAACAGGTGTTCCTCCGTTAACCGAGTATTTCACAGTACCTGTATAAACAGAATTACTTCCATAGTTTTTAAGAATGACCTGTATATTCTGCAAGCCCGGAGAAATAGGAATTGTTGGTTGCAAAATGGCATTTACTCCAATATCATTTGTGCTTCCGATAAATTCATTTGCTCCGATCACTGCATAACTTGCACGTGCGTTTCCATCAATATCTGTGGTAACACCAAGACTGTCTCCTTTTGTACATCCGTCAGAAACATGGAGGTTGATTGCCGAAACAAAGTTTGGATTACGGCTTATTGAATTGACGTTATATCCTCCGTTACCAATAAAATTAGCGATGGTTTGATTTCCTGCCATATAAATAAATGGCTGCGTGTTGGTGATTCCTGCTTTATAATACATGTTATAATTTAAAGCAGTTGTTGATTTCACCGCATACGTTCCTCCGTTCGAGCAATAGATCGGATAAGATGAACTACCACTTGCAGTAACCGCGAAAATATTATTCCGCACATCCAGTAATGTAGATCCTGTTGTACAACATTGCCCGACATAAAGACCTGCAGAGTTTGTTCCCGAAGCCTGATTGTCCATGTTCACCGAGTTCTGGAAAACATCCCAGTTATACGAAGATGAATTGAAATAAATTCCGCTTGGATTCGAATTCCTGAATCCTCCGCCAATCATATTGTTGAACATTTGCGAACGTGGTGAAGGTTGTCCCATACATCCTGAAAGAAAAACTCCAACATATCCGCAATTGATAATTTTATTTCCGCTCACTTCATGGAAATATCCTGCTGCCGTGTTGCAATTGTTAAGATACATACCATAAGAACTCGTACTGCCGGTATATCTCATTTCGAGGCTATTATTATTGAATTTCATCTGCTTCAGGTTGTATGCATATATTCCATAAGTATATGCACTGTCTCCTGTATTTTTCCTGAAATAAACTCCTGTATCTGCTCCATTACCGTAAATATATATTGTTGTATTTCCACCAAGTATTCTGTTGCTGTCGATCTCAATATTACTTCCCGACCATGATCCTGAAGTAGGTGATGCTGACGCGCTGTAATTGTTCACAACGATCCCGACAAAATTATCGCTTGTCGCAGATAATCCTGATGCAGTGAAATCGATGATGCAATTCTTTACTTTAACATTACTTGTATTTCCATAAACATGCAAAGGCCATCCGTATGAACCGCTACCACCTCTGATTGTGATATTATTTACATAAACATATTGCGTATTGTTCAGTCGCAATGTGTGAAGTGAGTTTGAAGCTGCAGAATTGTTTATCAAAATTCGTGTTGCTGCATTTCCTGAACCACCATCAAATGTAATGGTGTTTGTTGATGATGATCCTGTAATTGCAGGAATATCTATCTGTTCATTATATGTTCCGGCTGCCACGTTGAATACAACAGGTCCGGTGATTCCACCACAACCGGTCAGCGCATTTACAGCAGCAGTGAAACTCGGGAAGTTTGTTGACGATGCAGGTTGTGAAGCATTGATCGTAAATGTTCCGGAGAATGGTGTACAGAACGTATAACTGCTGGTATCATTCAGCATATTCTGATCTGTGCCTGCATTCGGACTGGCCGTATACGCTTTTATTCCAACAAGACCTCCTAATGCATAATATCTTTGATCAGTTGATCCCGGTCCGCTGGTGGAGCTGAATGTAACCTGAATAGAGTCGCATGGATTCAACGTAAGTGATGATAGTGTTTGAGTAACAGGTGTCCCGTTATTCACTCTGTATCCAACAATAAGTGATGTAATGATCGTAGAACCATTATTCCTTGCTGTCACCACAACATTGTACGGAGAACTTACCGTAAGACTTCCTGAAGGTGCGCGTAATGCTGCCAATGTTGCATCCAAACTGAATGGAGTAAATTCTGCAGCACCAATATCTGGAGTTGAAGTACGTGTATTACCATCAAAATCATCTGCAACTTTTGCAAGCACATTTGCACCGGCATTGTTCAGACAAGGAAGATTAGTGAAATGAAGATCAGAACCACTTGCGAAAACAGGTAATTGATTGAATGAATTCAGATCCTGACTTGAACTTGCCGTGCGCCATGCTGCAAGTGTTGCCTGAGATACACCACCCCATTGTCCAAGGTATGTTCCGGTTGAATAGTAATCATTATTATTCCATGTACCTGCATTAAATACTTGTTCGTATACAGCAAATGAATTTGCGCCTCCGCCAACAGTTGAATTGACAAATACATTATTCTGAATAAAACAGGTTGAACTGAAAAACCAGTAATTATAATATGCATAGCTTGTTCCTGTTGGTTTCGCTGATACATTAACAGTGTTATGCATCACATCAATATAATACGAATATTGATTCGCAATTCCATAGCTCGTGCTGGTAGAAGTTGTGTTCACCTGTACCATATTATTTGCAATAAGGAACCTGTTACTCGAGTTACTTCCGAAATTCGGATAGTAGCTGTAAATACCATACCCGCCACCTATTGTTGCGATAATTTTATTCTTAATTATCTGTGATGCACCTGAAGTATTGTAAGTAAACTGCTCAAAAATTCCATAATAATTTGTATAGCCTGTTGAAGCATTTATTGTGTTTTGTTTTATTATCAGGTAATCATGATAGGTTGTATAAATAGCAGAGTAATATTGATTGTTGAATATATTTTTCAATATCTGGTTACCTGCTGCATAAGTTGAACTGTTCGAACTCCAGTAGATACCCATTGACGCATTTGAAAATAAATTATTACTGATTGTGTTGTAATTATCTTTTGTCCCGTTACTGAACAATAAAGCAAGATTAGAAGTTGCACTCGATGTTGAAAGTCCTGTAAATACACACGAGTCGATCACATTATAATCTGCAGTATTTGTAATATAAAATGCGTTTCCATAATTCAAACCTTGTGGTACAAATGTGATGTTCGACCATTTCGTATAATCGGCACCATCAAGTTTCACAATATAATTATCGGCTGTTCCTGTTGAACTGTATGTTAATGTAACTGCAGATACAACACCGTTTGCAGATCTGAATGTGATGGTGTTTGTTGCAGATGCTCCGGAAACCTGTTGAATTGCAAACTGACCAGTATAGGTACCCGGAGAAATATTAAACATAACTGGTCCGCTGATGCCTCCACAATTCAACACACTAACTGCAGCTGTGAATGAAGTAAAATTACTTGTTCCCGAACCGGAAGGATTGATCGTATACGTTCCGTTTAATGCCGGACATAATGTTGTTGCTAACGTATCGTTGTTCTTATTTGCATCTGAAGTTGAATTCGGAGCTTCTGTATATGCTTTGATAGTATACGAATTTCCCAAAGCAAAATTAAATTGATTTGTTCCTGTAAATAATACCGAAGTTGTATCACACGGATTGAGAGATCCTGACCATACAACAGATTTTGGCGTTCCGCCATTCACCGAATATTTTACTGTTGCCGATGTAACGATGTTTGCACCGAAATTCGAAATACGAACTTTCACATCCTGCGTTCCTGCTGTGAACGGACTTGCCGGTGCTATTAAAAATGAAACTCCGATATCGTTGTTCAGCGAACCAGTATACTCATGAGCTCCAATGCTTGGTGGGGTTCCACGTGTTGTTCCGAAAATATCAGTTGTAATTCCTGAAATTGAAGTTCCTCTTATGCATCCTGAACTGATATGTAGATCGGTTGGTGAAGTAAATCCCGGATTCTGATTTTTTGAATTTGCATTGTAACCGCCACCATTTAAGTAGTTTGAATTCGTATATGTTGATGCTCCTGCTGCAACCAGATTATTGGATGAACTGTTATAATAATCATTATAATCAAGAGCCGTAAGAATTGTAGTTGATGCTACATTTATTGGAATACCCGACCCGCTTGTTGCCGAATAGCTCAGAATATTGTTGCGAATATCGTGCAATGAACCGTTGCTTACCGACATCGCAGCATAGGTTGAAGATGTTACCGGAAAATCAAGATTGGCCGAATTGTTCCAGATATCCCAATAGTTCAAATATGTACAGTAAATTGCAGTTGCAGAAGAGTTTCTGAAACCTCCGCCAACCATGTTGTTTGCAAGGCGTGAACGATATGTGCTGCTTGAAGAATAAGATTGGTATAAGTACATTCCGTATTGACCTGCATTGATAATTTTGTTACCTGTTATTGTATGTACATTCGTTCCCTGTGCAAAACAATTCATAAGGTATATTCCCTGTGAACTTGCTGAACCATTAATACGCATATTGATCGTATTATTCAAAAATGTAATACCATCATTGTAATAATAATATGCCCCATAGTAGTACGAACTGTCAATACTATTTTTCCTGATGAGAACATTATTAATATAAGGTGTTCCGGTATAACTATTAATTACAATTCCATAATATCCGTTGATGATATGGTTACTGTCTATTTCAAGATTACTCACTTGCGAACCGGTTGCTGTAGGACTGTTAACATCGTTATAGTTATTGATCAAAATACCTGTATAGCTACCTGATGCTGATGTAGCAGCATTTCCAGTTAACTGAACGATACAATTTTTCAGTTTTGAATAATTACTGCTTCCCATAAAATGAACACCTGCACCAAACGAACTTCCTGTATTTTGAATAGTGAGGTTTCTGATTGTTACGAATGACGATGAATTGAGTCTGATCGTATGACCTTCAGTACTCAGTGTCGGAGAGAATGTGATGATACGTGTAGCGGCAGTATCTCCATCAATTATAACGGTATTTGTTGCACTGGCACCATTAATATTTGTGAGCGTTATTTGCTCGGTATATGTTCCGGCTGCAACATGGAAAGTCACAGGAGCACTCACACCACCGCAATTCAAAGCAGTTGCTGCTGCTGTAAATGAAGTGAAATTTGTTGCTCCGCTTCCGGAAGGATTGATGGTATAATTTCCTGAAAGGAATACACATGTAGGACCAAGCGTTGTTGTATCATTCGCTGTATGCGGATCAGTTGTTAAATTTGGATTTGAAGTGTAAGCAACAACAGTGTATGCTGTTCCCAAAGCAAAATTGTACTGATTGCTTCCGCTGAAAACAACTGTTGTCGTATCACACGGTGCAAGCAATCCTGTCCATGCAACTATTTTCGGAAGACTACCGTTAACGGTATAACTTACGGTTGCGGAAGTAAGATTATTGGTTCCGAAATTTTTTATTTTCACATACACATTTTGTAACCCGATCGTAAATGGTGCAATACTCATTGTTCCTGCATCATTATTTATTCCTGATACTTCATCGGCACCTATATTCGGTGGGCTATTTCTTGTTTGTCCGTCAATATCAGTTGTAACATTTGCTAATGTAACTCCGCGCATACATGCATCTGTTATATGCAAATCTGTGGATGATGCATAACCCGGATTTCTGTTTATGGAAAAAGAATTGTAACCACCGCCATTTACTAAATTTGAATTTGTATAATATGTTCCTGCCAGATAAACAAGGTTTGAATTTGTCGTACTTGTTTTGAAATAATCATTGTTATCAAGTCTGAACAAGCCTGTTGGCAAGGAACCTACATATAATGGTAATCCGGTATTCCCGGTAGGAGCAGTATTTGCTAAAATATTATTCCGAACATCAATTCCTGATCCTGCATAAATATACATCGCTGCATATTGGTCAACGGTTTGGGTGTAATCCATGTTCACCGAATTATTATATATATAATAATTATTCAGATACTGAAGCGACATAGCTGTTGCACCATTATACCTGAAACCTCCGCCAATCATGTTATTTGAAATAATGCTGTATGGTCCGGAAGCGTTCCCACCGAAATACGCATAGATACCATAGTATCCGGCATTGTAGATCTTGTTTGCAGTAACTGTATTCACATCAGTTCCCGTTGTATAACAGAAATAAAAATATGCACCGTAAGAACTTGTACCGCTCACCGAACGCATATTCATGGTATTGTTAGAGAATGTATATCCATCATAATAATAGAGATAAATTCCATACTGATACTGGTTGTTAAAATTATTAAACCTGAATTTATTGTTGTTGCAATATGGCGTGCCGGTATAGCTGTATCCATAAATTCCGTAATACCCGTTATTGATCGTATTGCTGTCTATTTCAAGAAAATTAACTTGTGATGTTCCTGATGTTGGTGAAGTAATATTTGTTGCACTTGTTATAAGAATTGGCATAAAATAATTTGAAGTACTGTTGGCTCCGGCTGATCCGATTTGAATTATGCAATTTTTAAATTTACTGTAATTACTGCTTCCGCTTATTTGTACCGCAACTCCGTAAGTACTACCACTTGCATTTATAGTTAAATTTTTGAAAGTTATATATGGAGAATTATTAAGCATTACAGTCCAGTAATTTGTTGCAGTATTTGCAGCTGTGTCAATTATTCTTGTGGCTGCATTTCCGTTTCCACCATCAAATGTTACTGTGTTATTTAACGAAGCACCTGCTATTGCAGGAATATTTACCTGTTCATTAAAAGTTCCTGCCGACACACTAAATGTTACAGGACCGGCCACTCCTGCCTGAGACAAAGCTGTGGTTGCTGCTCTGAATGTTTGAAAGTTAGTTACTGTTGCAGGAAATGATGGATTGATTGTATATGCACCTGACATTGCAGGCATTTTTGGACCAATACTGATAGTATCATTTATGGTGTTGTTGTCAACACTTCCGTTTGGTAAATAAACATACACTTTAAATGTACTCAATACACCCGGACTCAATGTTACTTTTTTGGATCCTGTTAATGTTACATTCAAGGTATCTCCATAATTCAAAGTACCTGTGTATAACGAATCCTGAATATTTGCTCCGTTCACTGAATGACGAATATGAAAAAATGTAATTGCTGAAGTTCCGAAATTTCGTACCGTTACGTTTACATCTTTTGTACCTGCTGAAAGAAAAGTATCAGGTGAATACATATTAATAATACCAAGATCGGTTGCAAGTCCTGAAGAAATTTCTATTGCTCCGAGATATGGAGGATTATTACGGATTGAATCGTTGATATCCTTCTGAACATTTAGCATCTGTAATCCGCGGATTGTGGTAACTGTTGGTGTAAGATTAAGATTAGTGGTAAATGCAGGATTAATAGTAATTGAGTTTGCTCCTCCTGCACTTGCCGTATTGTAGTTTGATGGCGTATAATTTACTCCTGCAACCTGAATCAAATTTGTTGGTGCACCGGCTTTATAATAATTATTGTAATTGAGTGCCAGAAAAGTTGATCCCGATAATGACTGAAAGGGAAATACTGAAGCACCGGCACTTGCATTCGTTACGGCAAAATTATTATTACGGCAATCGTTATTTGATGTTGAACTGAAATATGCGGATGCTGTAGCTCCTGTTGCCGCATAATCAATATTCACTGAATTAAACCATATATTCCAGTAGTTTGAAGACGTGAAATATATTCCGTAAGGTGATGCCGTTCTGAATCCTCCTCCTACTGAATTATTTATCATGCGTGAAGGATAAGCCGCAGTTCCTGATGAACTCCCTAAATAAATTCCATATCCACCGGCATTGGTGATTCTATTCTTACTGATATCTACATAATCTGATGTAGTTGCATTAACTGATGAATAATATAATCCATATGATGAGGCACTGCCTGTTGAACGAAGCTCCAATCTGTTTGAAATCATTTTAATGGCAGGAACATTATTCGCATATACTCCATAAGTATAGGCGCTGTCAAAAATATTGTTTCTGAAAAACACTCCTGTATTTGTTGCAATACCATAAATGTAAACAGATGCATTACCTCCTATAACTGTATTGCTGTCAATTTCTAAATTACTACCTGTCCACTGACCACAGGTCGGACATGATCCTCCAAAATAATTATTAATAACAATTCCGTCATACTGATCACTTGTTGCAGTCAATCCGCTTCCTGAAAAAGTGACAATGCAATTCTTCACTTTTATATTACTACTGCTTCCATAAATATGCAATGGCCATCCGTAAGTTGTTCCACTTCCTCTTATCGTGAGGTTACGCAGATAAATATATTGTGCACTGTTAATCCGTATCGTAAATGGTAGATTAGATGTGGTTAATGCAAAGTCTATTATTCGTGTTGAAGCATTACCGGCTCCTCCGTCAAATGTGATAGTATTTGTAGATGATGCTCCGGGCACATCTGTAATATCTGCCTGACCTGTATATGTTCCCGATGCAACTGTAAATACAACCGGACCTGAAACACCTCCGCATGACAGCGCATTTACTGCTGAAATAAACGAAGTAAAATTAACCGAAGAGGAAGGAAGAGATCCGTCAATCGTAAACGAACCTGAAAGACCTGTACAAAGCGGACCAAGTGTTGTGGTATCATTTGCCGGATTCATATCCGTGCTTCCGTTTGGTGATGAAGTGAATGCTTTAATGGTATATGAACTTCCGGGTAAAAATGTATATCGTTGGTCAGAGCTTCCTGAACCACTCGTAGCAGTAAATGATATTGTAGCAGAATCACACGGATTCAATGTACCTGTCCATAATTGTGATTGCACAGTTCCTCCGTTCACCTGATAACCAACATTCATATTTGTCAGGGTTGATGAACCATTGTTGCGAACAACTACTTTAATATTTTGTGTTCCTGTTGCAAGCGGAACAGAAGGATTGGAAATAAATTGTGCACTCGCATCAACCGAATACGGACTCGTATTTTCCGAGCAACCTATTGCAGGCGGAGTGTTACGGGTATGTCCGTCAATATCATATGTAATTCCGGAAATACTTACTCCTTTATTACATAAAAGATTTGTCCGTAAATTTCTCACCGTAAGATACGAAGGATCGAACGATGCTGAATTTGTGTTAAAGCCTTGTGCTCCGCGGTAATTTGAAAGCGAATAATTCACACCCTGCAGATTGATAAGTTTCAGCGGACTTCCGATTTTATAATAATTATTATAATCCAATGCATTGAAAGATGAGATTGCATCGCAGTATAATGGATAGGCTGTTGAAGATGCATTTGTAACTGCACAATTATTATTGCGCACATCCAATCCCGAACAAGAGCTCATGATTTTTAACGCAGCAGATTGTGTTCCCGTGGCAGCATAATCAAGATTTATACTGTTGAACCAAACATCCGTATTCTGGCAACTTTGATAAAAATAAATTCCCGCAGGATCAGTGTTTCTGAAACTTCCACCGATCATATTATTTGCAACCCTGGTTCTGTTAGTTCCTATTCCGCCTTGTAAATAATAAATGTACATTCCGTATTGCCCTGCATCAGTTATTATATTGTTTTGAATTTCATAAGGAAAAACTCCTCCTGAATAACAATTATTAATATTCAATCCGTATGATGTTGCGGAACCTGTCTGACGCATTGAGATAATGTTGTTATCAATACGAAAAGCATAAATGTAAAAAACATAAATGCCATTTTGATTTGAATTGGCAATAGTGTTGCCGCGCATATTATATGCTTGTGTTGTTGAAGCCGCTCCGTAAATATAGATACCATGCTGCCCTCCACTTATACTGTTACTGTCTATATCGATATTTATTGCGCTGGTTTGTGTCGACACTGATGCACTACCGCCATTTACAGTTACTGCTGTAAAATTATCACTGGTACCTGTTGCACCCGGTCCTGCACCGAAATCGATGATGCAATTCCGCACCTGATTGTTTGATGCATTATTTCCCATGATGTGAAGAGGCCATGCATACGTTGTACCTGTTCCACGTATGGTAAAGTTACGAAGCCTTACCCATGATGTATTTTCTATTCTGAATGTATAACTTGATGCCTGAGTTGTAGCGGAAAAAACAAGAATTCTGTTTGCTGCATTTCCTGTACCACCGTCAAATGTTATGGTATTGGTGGCTGATGTTCCGGGAATACTCAATAGCCTTACCTGCTCATTATACGGAGTTGTTCCAATAATATTGAAAACAACAGGTCCGCTTACACCTCCATAATACAACGCATTTGTAGCTGTTGTGAATGAAGTGAAATTTGTTGAACTTGCTGCGCTGCCCTGATCAATTGTATAAGAACCACTCAATGCAGATGCTATTGTTGACACTGATGTTGAATCATTCAAAGGTTGTGCATCAGCTCCTCCATTCGGTGAATCTGAAAATGCGCGCAATGTATAAATTGTATTCGCAGCAAAATAAAAAGCGTATCCTGACGAGAAGGTAACTGTTGTTGATGATCCTGCAGCTAAAGCCAAACCTGTCAGAGCTTGTGTAACCGATGCACCACCGTTTACCGAATAACTTACATTGGCAGTATTAACTGTATTTGTTCCGTAGTTCCTTAACGTAACTGCTATGTTCATCGATCCTGCAACAAATGGAATAACAGGTGCAGTTATTGCCGAAACACCTATATCATTGCTTACACCCGGATTCTCATGAGCTCCGATATTTGTATTTGTTGGACGTGCTATTCCATAATAATCTGAAGTTACTGTGCTTATTCTTGGAACTCTTCTCGATGGATCAGCGATCCGCAGATCTGTTGGCGAATAGAAGATAGGATTCCCGATCTGTGAATTTGTATTATATCCACCATTACCAATAAGTGTAGATAAGGGAATTGCAGTACCTGCATTATTAGCAACGGTAGTTGACGCAGTTGCTCCCGCTTTATAAAATAAATTATAATCAAATGAAGTTGTGCTCGAAAAACTATATGGATTGCCCCAGTTTGGCGTTTCGAATAATGTAGCAACAGAAGCTGGATTTGTAACTGCAAGAATATTATTTCTGAAATCAAAATTATCTGCAGTGTTATAGTTACAGCATGAATACGAATAAATACATGAAGACCCGGCTACTGTTGCAGCATTGTCAATATTTACTGTATTATGATAGATATTCCAGTACTTATTTACACTTACAAAAAAGTACAAATACATTCCGACAGGATTTGTATTTCTGAATCCTCCGCCAATAAAATTATTTACAAGGTTTCCCCTGTTTGTTGAGTAAGCACTGGAGTTATATAAGTAAATTCCATATTGCCCTATATTTATAATTTTATTTCTTGAAACAGACCAGTTATTCGTTGCCGCTAAAGCGTTTGCTCCTGTAATATACAAACCTGTACTTGTTGTCGAATTTGCATTCATGTTGATTGTGTTCCTGTCGATAATTCCTCCATTTATTCCTGACAGATATATTCCGTAGAGATATGCATTATTACATGCATTTCCTGTAAACACGTTACCTCCTGTTGATGCTGAATTATTTGAATAAACAGAAATATTTGCATAACCGCCCTGAATCGTATTTGAATCAATTACATTGTTTGCAAAATTTCCTGTGGTAGCATACGATGTGGCATTTCCGCTGAATACAATACCAAAATATGTTGCAGAGCTAAAGCTTGAAATTGAAGTACTTCCAAAATCAATAATGCAATTTTTTATCGTATCATTATTACACGCTGTACTTCCGAATAAATGAACAGGCCATGCTGTGGTGAAAGTTCCTCTGATAGTAAGATTCTTAATAGAAATATACGTTGTATTGTTTAACCGGATCGTGAATGGTAATGATGCTGTTCCGGCAAATGAAATGATTCGCGTTGTTGCGTTCCCTGCACCTCCATCAAATGTTATGGTGTTGGTTGCACTTACACCCGTGATGGCAGTAATATCTACCTGTTCAATATAGGTACCGGTTGCAACATTGAACACTACCGGACCACTTACTCCAAACGGTGATGTATTTGAAGGTCCTCCGTCACTTCTCACACCTGTACCCGTTAAATATGTTATTACTGAACTGAAATTTTTGAAGACACTTGCTGATGCCGTTCCTGCTGAATCAATGGTGTAACTTCCACTTAACTGTGTAGCACTTAGTTTGCCAAAGCTTAACGTTAATAAAAGCAACGCCAAAAACAAGAAGCGATTCACGTACTTAGCGTATACTGATTTCTCTGATCTTTTACTTGAATTTATAGTATTCATTTTCATAATAAATTTAGTTTAGAAATACTAAATGGAGAATCCATTTAGCACGAAACCGAATATTAGTAAAACGATTGGTATTTACAATGACTTTAAGAAAAAAAAGACGCAGTTCAGGTTATTGTATAAAAAATACTATCATTACTCATTATAACTTGATTTATTGCTGCTAAAAATACAAATTTGATCTTTTATAGAATTACATCCAGCATTATCAAAAACGGATTTAAATATATAGCCCCATTTTCACTTATTTTTTTTCTGTGCATCCTTTCCGGTTCCGAAGTGATTGCTCAGGGAATGTATACTACATTCGGGCAAAATCGTGTTCAGTATGGTCGCTTCGACTGGTCATTTGTAAGATCTGAAAACTTTGATTCCTATTTTTATTCAGGTGGACGGGAGCTTGGAACATTTGCTGCAAGAAATGCAGAAGAGCAACTGAACGAAATTGAAAAAATTGTTGATCACAGATTGAACGGGCGTGTAGAAATAATTTGCTACAATTCTTTGTCCGACTACAAACAAGGTAATTTTGAACTCACCGATATATCTCCGAACACCGGAGGATACACACAGGTTGTAAATAACAAAGTATTTGTTTACTTCAACGGAAATCACCAGAATTTTCTTGAACAGATACGTTCGGGAATCGCTTTGGTTTTAATTAATGAATTACTTTTTGGTGGTTCTATTCAGGAACGTTTGCAAAATGCAGCATTACTTAATCTTCCCGATTGGGAACTTTTCGGTCTCACTTCTTATATCGGAAAAGACTGGGATATTGATAAAGATAACAAACTAAAAGATCTTGTGATCTCGAAGAAATTAAAAAAATTCAACAGGTTTGTACAATCTGATCCTGTTCTTGCGGGACATTCTTTCTGGAGGTTTCTTGTAGATAAATATGGAATTGAAGTTGTTTCACAAATGATTTATGTAACACGTTTAAGCCGCAATTTTGAAAGTGCACTTATTTATGTTACAAGTTACGACTTGAGTCAAACAATGAAAGACTGGTTGAAATATTATCAGGAACAATATGCAAAAGAAGATCTGAACCGTACTGTTCCAAGTAATGATCTCAAAATAAAAAAACGATTGCGTGAATTTGTTGAGCCTCAAATGAAGGTAGGACCAAAAGGTGATTATGTTGCATTCACAACAAACAAATACGGCAAATACAAAGTGTGGCTTGTTGATACCAAAACAAATAAATCCAAACGCATCCATACAGGTGGATTGAAATATTATCAGAAAGAAATTGATCATTCATTCCCCATACTTTCATGGCATCCGGGTGGTGAAAAATTTTCATTTGTCCATGAAAAAAAAGGGAAAGTAATGATCACAACTGTTGATCTCCTTTCGAAGAAAAAAGAAACACTTACATTTTTAAAATTTGATAAGATCACAAGTTTTGATTATTCGGAAAACGGTAGAACAATTGTTCTTTCGGCAATTCGCAAAGGTCAGTCCGACCTTTATACGTATGATTTGCAATCGCGAAAAGAAAAACAGATAACAAATGATCCTGCAGATGATCTTTATCCGCGGTTCGTTGACGGATCATCTAAAATTATTTTCAGTTCGAACCGGAATAATGAAATGCTTGGTGCAGCTATAAGCCCGACATTGAAAGCAGACAACAACCTCGACATTTATCTGTATGATTTTTCTACAGGCGACAGAAAAATGAAACGTCTTACCAACACTCCAAATATAAATGAGACGAATCCGGTTGAATACAATACTCAATATTATTCTTACCTCACCGAATACAATGGCATTCAGAATCGTTACGCAGTGAAGGTTGAAGAGGAATATGATTATACTGAGATACAGATTTCATACAAAGACACAACACCAACTGATACATTGAATTTTGAAACACCGGAAAATAAAGGAGAGCGTTTTATTTATAACGGTAAACAAATTACCCTAAACAATAACGTTGCAAAAATAGATACCATCATTCATAATAAAGATGTTGTATTTACTTATCCGATTACTAATTATAACCGCAGCATATTGGCTCAGGATGTATGCAAGCAAAACCAAACGGTTTACGATATGCTGCTTGAAAATAATAAATATTATATCAAATCCTCACCGGTGATAACTGATATTATTACCGAAAGTAAAAAAATAGAAACGTATCCGAATATGTTTCGTTTAAAAAGCGGATTTGCAGCAAAACCATTCATTTCGGGTCCTGTTGTTTTTAATAAAATAAAACCTTCGGTAATCGAAAAAAGTGAAAATTCAAAAATTTCAAATAAACCTTTACTTGATAGTAATGCATATTTTTTTATTAATGACTTTACACCGAAAACGTACAAAGTTGAAGATGTAAAACCTTCTTTTCAAAATACTGAAACAAAGACCATAAAAATATTTAAGCTTGCCGCACCACGTTTTTATGATGTTACTTTCTTCCCGAATTATTTTGTTACACAAATTGATAATTCGGTTATCAATTCATATTACCAGCCGATAACTGCAAGCGGTCAAAATTTATTTAATCCCGGACTGAATGGAATGATAAAATTCGGACTTGTTGATTTGATGGAAGATTACAAATTAACGGGTGGCTTTCGCATTCCGTTTGATCTGAGCGGAATTGATTATTTCTTGACTTACGAAACATTAAAAAAACGACTGGACCAAAGTTTTACCTTTTACCGACAGGTCAGAGGTGGGCAAGATCCTTATGGCAACAGCATCAAAAGTACTTCCCACGAATTAAGATATATCATAAAATATCCTTTCAATCCGATTTCAAGTTTACGCCTGAATATATTCGGGAGACAGGATAGGGACATCTATCAGTCAACAAACATGCAGGCTATCGAAACACCTGATAACTTAACCTATTGGGCAGGCTTTAAAGCGGAATGGGTACTTGATAATACCATCCCCCGTGGACTTAATTTATGGAACGGAACACGATTCAAGATCTTCTGGGAACGATATTATAATTTATCAAATAACAACACTCAGTTAAATGCAATCGGTTTTGATTTCAGACATTATCAGCGCATTCACCGTCAACTTATTTTCTGTACCCGTTTAACATACAATACATCTTTCGGGCAGGAAAAAATAAAATATATTTTAGGAGGAGTGGATAATTCCATTTTCCCTGTTTATGACAACTCGAACAATACGATCAATAATGAAGTATATGCTTTTCAGGCTATAGCAACAAACATGCGTGGATTCAATCAGAACATCCGAAATGGAAGTTCGTTTGCCGTAATGAATAACGAAATTCGTCTTCCGGTTTTCACATATTTACTCAACCGGCCTGTACACTCCGACTTCATTAATAATTTTCAGATCGTACCATTTTTTGATGTCGGTACTGCATGGGTGGGAAATAATCCTTATTCGGATGAAAACACTTTTAACCAAAAAGTTGTTGAAGTAAAATTTGTGAGAGCTACCGTTATAAATGTCCGGGACCCGATCGTTGAAGGTTTTGGAGGTGGTGTAAGAAGTAAACTTATGGGTTATTTTATACGGTTTGATACCTCGTGGGGTATTCAGGATTTTGAGCTGAACAAAAATCCGGTGTATTATATTTCTTTAAGTACCGATTTTTAACACTATTATTTTTTCATACCCTCATTGAAACATCTCCGGCATCTTGCTTCATATGTATCTTTTTCGCCAAGAAGTACAAGCGAACCGGTTGTCGATTTTCTGAATGTATGCGTAGCAATATCACCGCATACCATACATATTGCATTGATCTGGTCACAAATTCTGCAATAGAAAGAAGAGCTGGCATCGGACCGAAAGGCTTTCCAAGATAATCCATATCAAGACCTGCAACAATAATCCGTACACCTTTTTGGGCAAGTGTTTCGCAAACGTAAATAATCTCTTCATCAAAAAACTGCGCTTCATCTATGCCAATTACGTCTGCATCGCGGGTCATCAGTAAAATATTCATTGATGATGAAACAGGTGTTGATGATACTTTATTTAAATTATGAGAGACAATTTCTGTTTCGTGATAACGTGTATCAATTGCTGATTTATAAATTTCAACATTAAGATTTGCAATGCGTGCCCTGTTCAATCTTCGGATCAGCTCTTCTGTTTTACCGGAAAACATTGACCCGCAGATCACTTCTATCCATCCTTTTTTGTGTTGAATATTTTGCAGACGCGGTTCTAAAAACATAAATCAGTTGGTAAAGTTAAAATCTTTTTGCTATCCGTTCGCTCTACGTTCAACTTTTTTTTGATAACTCACACATGTGCCTTTCTTTTTATTGATTACAAAAAAATCTTTATGAAATTTGTTCCAATAAAATATCCAATGAATTCTATCCAGCTATTATATCAAATCCAGGAAACAATTGATGAATTAAATATTATCAATAACCGTTTAATTAAAAGCAATGAAATTCCATCACTTTTGGAAAAAGAACTGATGCGGTCAAAATGCATTCAACTTTTTGATCTTATTTCGAAAACAAACATTACCCATTCTGAACCTGAAAAAGAATTTGAAGAAAAGCAGAAACCTGTTTCGATGGAGGAATTTGAGATCAAAGAAGCTGTTGTAATAAGCAATGAAAAAATATTGCCTGTGAAGGAACACAAAGCAGTTGAAGAAGAAACTAAAATTGAGGAAAAAGTTACTCCGGTTATAAAAAATGAATCTTTCAAGTTTACAGAATCTGTTAAAGATCCGTTGATCGCGATTCAGCATTCAGAAATTTCTCTTCACGAAAAAATCTCCGGTTCAAAACAAACAGATTTGAAAGAAAGAATAAATGATTCAAAAGTAGAAAGTTTGAAATCTGCAATAAACCTTAATAAAAAAATAGCCTTTGTAAATGATCTCTTCAAAGAAAACACGGTTGAATATGCCAAAGCAATTGAAAAATTAAATACCTCAGTAAATTTGGATGAAGCCATGCGCTATTTCAACGAACTGAAACATGAATATAATTGGGAGGATTCAAATGAACTGGTAGTTGAACTTGAACAGATAATTCAGAAAAGATATCGTTAAAAAAATATCAAAAAAAACTCCGGAAACTCCGGAGTTTTTTTTTGCTTAATCTTAATTATCACTGAGGCCGGATCAATGTAATCGTTCCGTGAACAGTTTTATCACTATCCTGTCCTCTGAGTTTATAAGTGAATACATAGAAATACGTTCCGGCAGCACAGTCTGAACCTGTATTGTAATCCTTACCGTTCCACATATTATTCTTATCTGTACTTACAAATACCTTGGTTCCCCAACGGTTGAAGATGGTAAGATCAAATTTGATTTCATTCTCACAATCTATTCTAAAATTATCATTTGAACCGTCACCGTTTGGTGTGAATACATTCGGAATAGTGATATGTGTTTGATAAATGTTGTTTATAACACTGCATGATGTATCCGGACACAATGTTGTGGCATTCGGAATAGTTTTATATGCAATGAGACAAACCTTGTATGATCCGGTATCATTTCCAAGATCATACGTATACGGATTCATATCATACTGCACTACCCCATTTCCGTTTCCGTTCTTGATCGTCACACTATCTTTATTATAAATTATCCATAGATAGTAATCGGCAGCAACAGATTGATTGTTGAATTTATAAGTCGGGAAAGCAGTCGTATCTATAGTAAATGCCGACTTAGGATGCAATGCTGTAATGATGATCGTATCAGCTGATGGGCATCTTGCAGTAACTGCTATAGTAGACTTGAACTCTGTTGGGAATAGGAGGATCTTATATCTTCCTGCAGTATCAAAATGAGTTGTAAATGTAACATTCCCCACTTTTATTGTACTGTCGATAAATGTAAGACCTGAGTCGTTTTTGGTTCGTTCAAACCTGTACTTCGTATAACTATTCGTATCGGACAAGTTGTGTATATCTAATGGTGTCCCGACACAGACCGTATCATTACCGGTAGTAATCTTTACCTTATACGGCTGTTTAACATAGATATGGAATGGACTTTGGTTTCCTCCAAATGGACCTGCAGTTGTATCAGGATAGAATGCAATCGGGCAATATGGCGTACCTGTTTTCGAATCGGAGCCAAAACAAGATATGGTGTACATACCCGTATCGTTATATATATGATAAATAGTATCTCTCCTTATTGTATCATTTTGCTGAGTTCCATCTCCCCATTTGATAACGGTCAATAATGTAGGTGTATCAGATGGAGCACGCATTCCGATTGAGTCTGCCAAATTCCATACTTTAACCTTGAATGGTTTACATCCGATAGTATCTGTGATGATCTTGAACATTGGCCGAGGACCCTGAACTACGATGGAATCTATTGTAGTATCTCTACATCCTTGTGCAGTCAACACAGCAAGTTTGATCTTATACATTCCTTTCTGGCTATAGTACCATAAATTTTGTTTGAAAGGTGAATTTGGAATGGTCGTATCCTGACCCTGCAATCCATTTGGATAGCTGAATCGTAGCGTAAACCACCATCTTCTTTGAATTACGGAATCCATAGTGTTAACCTGATTCAAGCCACTTAAAACATACGAAGAATCATAAAATCCGGCAGTGTCTTTACATCCGATAACAAAGTTTGAAAGATGCGGAATTACCACTGGTTTCATTACCTCAACATGAACAATACAGGTATCAAAATGCCCGATACTGTCTCTGCTTGCCATTGTAACAGTATATCTACCCGGATTACTGTACTGGTGATACGGTTTCACTCCCATATAAATAGGAGATCCGTCACCAAAGTCCCAATATAACCTGTGGGTAAAATACGGGAAGGAGGTGTATGGGTTATTGCAAATGAATACCCATTGCGTTCCTCCCCAATAGAACATTCCCTGTTGTTTGAATAATCCTTTACCATTATTATAAATAAGCGTTCTGCCAACTGTAGGTATACCGCCCGGTAATTTGGTAAGGTCAGTATCTGAATTCAGAGAATCAATAGTTACCGGTGGAAATGCCGGATACCATCCACCGAACTGATCCCAGACATAAATACCCGGTGCAGCTAAACCTCCTCCTCCCGGATAGTAAATTACAAGTCCCGGAAATGTTTTCATAAATGCCGGATCACTGGATGAATTAGGGATAGCAACAGAAACATTACCACTTCGCAATACAGCATCCCAGTGACCTGCCAATGGCGCTGAAGGAACCAAGTTAGGTGTATACGTTACCGCACCTGTTGTCATATTGTAATCATAGTTCGTCCACTTTCCGGGGAAATACCGGAATTCGATTTGCATCTGAGTTAATACGCCACCCGGATTTATCAATGTATCTAAAGGATTACTTGCATCACGAGCCCAGAAATCTGTAGTATCGAAAAAGTAAGCCCCATAAGGTATAACAGGTCCGTAACTGCCTCCACGGCTTCTGCCATAAAATTGCTGAGGAACATTCGTCAACTGATTATCAAAATCAAAATATCTGACCGAATCAACGAAGTGCACATTTTCTCCTTTGCAAAATACTGTATCTTCTACTCCATCACCTCCAAAAACATGCATTGTATCAATAACCCCGACAGTGATATTATCAATTACAGTATAAACACAATTTTTGGTATTTGTCAGGTAGAGGTTATACTGAGTAAGTGTAGCTCCAGGAACTCTGCCTGCAATTTCCCAACTGGTCTTCTTATAAATATGGGTTGTAGGTAGCAACATTAATGCAGTATCAATAATTCGGTTTTGTGTATACAACATCGTATCACGTGCCTGAATGATAAGCGTATCGAAATAATTGGTATAAGGGAATACCTGTGGATCATAATGCGTAGGATTTGAACAGATCGGACGCATCACAAGTGTATCAGGTGCAATAAATCCAACCTCTGCAAGTAACCTTCTGAAATTTGCCGGTAAAGATGTAGTATCTTTTTTACTGATATGTACATTCACTGCAAAATTTTCCTGAACACTCTTCATCTTATACACAAATGTATCAGGTGCAATAAATCCGACATAAGTTAGTAAGTTACGGTAGTAAATGGATTGAGTATCTAACCTGGCTGTGTCGGAAGTAAGTACTTTTATAGTTACCGGTTGAGGTAAAATAGAACCTCTCTTAGGACTGCTTTGCAATACATATTTTCCTGTAACAGCATCGAATGCTACATTATCAAAATAATATTTATAATTTTTCGGAAGAACGATTGTGTCTGCAGGTGCCATTTCAAATGTAATCGGTACGTATTCCGAATCAGGATACAAACCAATTGGTGAAAGATTCAACTGATAGACTATTGTATCAATAGGAATAGTACCAACTTTGTGTATTAAATTAAAGTATCCTGATGGCAGAAATATAGTATCCGCACCAACGATATTAATATTAACATTTGCCCCTAATGCGATGGATTTATTCTTTAATATGATGCTGCCTGACCCTGAATTATATCCAAGCGAGTCGAAATATAATTTATAATTATTAGGCAAATACTTCATATAAGCCAGTGCCAGATTAAATGTTACAGGTAATGACGCCCCATTTCCGCTATAGAACTGCGATCCCCAAAACGGGTGAGCCTGAACAGGACATTGGTCAATTAATACATATGTATTCGGATTGACGATTCCAACCAGGTTCCAATATCGTTTGTAGAAACGCATAGCTTGGGTACGTTGTCTTTCTCCAAACTTTCCACACGGCCAAAGTATCGAATCTGTTACATGCGGACGATAACCTATCAAACCACCGAATATATCACGGATAGTATCATTACTCGATAAATCCAGTTCATATCGTGTTCGTCTGTAACCATTCGTATAATAATCATTTGTGGTATCGAAACCTGCATACCAGAAAGAGTCAACAGTAGCTGTGTTGTCAGCCCATGTCCAAACTACAAGTTGAACACTATCCTGAACACTATCCTGGAAGACCATCATCACCGTATCTAATCTTTCGCGCAATACAGCAAGCTCAAGTGGCGACTTCGTAAATGTAGGATTCAAATCTTTTATTTTCCAGAAATTATGGTACCAAACTGTATCAGAAATACAACGTGGCCAGTTTGGATCGAGGTACTGTACATCATATAGTGTATCCCAAACAGCAGGAGGACCAGGAAAACGGATTTTTGGAGTTTTATTTATAACTGCCCCAAAATTATATACAAAAGCAACACTATCATCTACCCAAGCCGGAGGAAATGGACCCGTAGGAATCGGAACCGGAGGTGGTGTTGCTGCGTTTGCCACTGAGTCAACAAGAACTATTGTTTGATATGTCCATGGTTGACCTGTTGCAGGATTGATCAGCTGTCCTAACCAGTTTTGCAGTGGTGTTCCGTTATTGTTGGTATTGGTCTTATAATTTGATGCCCAAATATGAAGCATACTATCTTTCTCACCGTTTCCAATATATAAACCAATCGTCATATATCCCTGTAATATATCTGCAGCAGGTGCTGAAAAGCCCGGCACTCCCACGTGGTATTGAAGAATATTTGTACTTGCACCTGTCCATGGACTCGGTGGATTTGGTCCTAATGAGAATTTCATCAGAGTATAGAATGTAGGATAAGATAATCCACCGGGTGTAATATTATACCCTGGTCCCGGAGCAATCGGACCTCCCGGAACTCCTGTTCCCCATGTTGTAAACGCATCAAGATAACAAGGTGTTCCATCCATACGATCTGCGAGCGAATCTATATCAACCCATATTGAAGTTCTACCACAATTCAATACAGTTCCCGGGTAACCGGCCGCTTTATCATCAAAAACCAATGCCGGGTATCCGGTCGGATCAAAGCCTGGACATTCTTTTCCCTTTTTACCAAGCCCTCTTGCATCCGGCTTTCCTAATGCCAATTGAACTGTTGCGTCACTTGAACAATCCCAAATATCAAGTTGCCTTAAATCTGTAGGATATCCAGGATCTGCTGATCGGTTATTTAGCGAATCCGCTAATCTCAATTTAACAGTAAGGCATCGCTGTATTGTTCTTCGAAATACATATTCAAAAAAGTCTTCATTACTTCCCGGCAATTTTGTTAAACCATTTGCAAGCGGAAACGTTTGTCCTTTATCAGAATAAGTTGAAGAAGGATTGTGAACGACCGTATCTACTGTTGGACCATTTATCAAAAAATAACCTCCGAGTACTAATTGGAAAGGATCCGGAACAAGTCTGGTAATCAATCCGCCCCTGTTCGAATTACCTGGCCAAATATCATTAGGAGTTTGCTTGGCTGCCGTAAGAGTTTGGTTCAATGTATCTATACGTGGCCAATGTACCCAAATACCTGGTAGGGTATCTCTTACAATGAATTTCAATTTACCGGGAGGTGTTTTCCTGGCAATATTTGTTAATACACCATTTACCGTGATCGTATCAATATATATTGTATCCACATAATGCGTCAACCATGAAGAGTCCTGAGTAAGCGACCATCCTCCTGTTAAAACATTCAGATAAATTGGTTTACCCCACCAGTTTGTATCCCAGTCTTTAACCCCAAATGTTGTTGAAGTAAAAGGCCCTGTCCTTGAAAACATAAATCCTCCGGGGGCAGGTGTCGTTTTCCACGGCATAAAATCATGCCCGTACCTATACCATAAATAAACCGTATCCCAGTTCGGGTAACTATGTCGTGGCAAAGTATCGTGTGAGAATTTACAATTTCGTTTTCCCTGATAAGTAACTCCATTATTAATAAAAAAGTGATCACTGTTCATGTATTGTTCAATCGCATTACTCCACATCCTTACAGTATCATACATATAAAGTAAGGTATCTGATAATAACAGGTAATCATTATTACTGCTTTTAGGCGCATAATAAGCAAATGAATCAAGGGCTATAATTGGTGGAAATGCTTCAACCATTTTTGTGACACCATTTGCGGTAAATGAAATAAGCTGGTGCTTAGGTACACTGAAAGATGTACACTGAGGTGCATAATCATCATCAAAATCCCATCTTCTCCATACATGATGTGCCTTAAAACCGATACCTGATGTATTTACGAAATCAACTGTATCTGTAGGTCCGCACTGATCTTTTTGGGCAGGATTAATTACTACCGGTATTGCAGGGTTTTCTATACTCGCAGCTGGTCCCAATATTCGAACACCATAATTATAGCTTCGTGCAAACTTATACCACATAGTCCTTTGAATATTTCTGGACTTATCATAAATACTATTAAAATAATATGCATGCGGATAGACTCCTCCCTGATTAAGACAAGAAAGAGATGCTGTAGGAACCAAGCCTGTAGGAAATGAAATAGGAATTATTGAATCTCTTAATGTTTGGTAAGTCTGTCCCGGAGGCGGTGGTGGTGGTACAAAGAAGTTTGACGTAAGACCAGTATTAGGATTATATGTACGGGGAACTCGATTATAATATTGATAAACCGGTATCGAATCCGGTGGTATCAAAACCGAAGAATTATATGGCGACTGAAATGAAGTTGTATCAAAGTAGTAAGCTGTATCCCCGTAATACCTCTTCCTGTATGCCATTTTATATTTGGCAAAATCTCTGTTGGATAAAGGATCATGAACAATAGTGTCAAAAATCAGCAATACACTATCAATTCTGTTAAGTACCAATGCCTGACCATCAAAGCCCGGTCCACCAGGGGCGCCCAGATAATTTACGATTTGACCAGGTGGAATTGTATTACCATCGTATGAAACGGTTCCGTCAATCAAGTCACGTTGATCATCATATGTCGTATCCAAAAATCTTCTGTAAGGACCAACCATGGTTGCTGTATAGTAATAATAGGTCGTATCAGGACAAATATTTTTTACTTTCAATGATGGAAAAAAAGATCCCATTCCCGAATATGCGTGGCATGGAGTCCAGGTCATACTATCTAAATTCCTGTTTGTCGGATCATTCGGATCCCCGAAATCCCAAATAAAATCACCTGTTCCTGGCTGTGCAAATGAAATCATCGTTTGCTTAAAACAAATACTGCCGGATGAGGAACAAACCGAATCAGCAATGATTGTATCGGCAGGAAATGCTCTTGTTGAAGTAACATCAAAAGTAAAGTTAATATTATAAGGAAGTTGAACACCTGCGTTTAATGATCCCGGTGTCTTTCTTGTACTGTCTGCACATCCATGGTCATCTATGATTGTAAGCATTGGTTTAAAAATTCCATCCTGGCAATAGCAATGAACAATTGAATCATATTGAAGAGAATCGTAGCGGTGAACAACAGTATCACAATGTGTCATAAATCCCGTTAACGGACCGAAGGCAGTATACAAATTTGAATCTGGTTCCAGATACGAATTACAAATATAACGGCTGTCATCACCAAAATTCCATTGATACATTTGCACTTTTTTAATGGCAAGAGAACTTAAATTTCTGAATAAATAGCATGTTTTAAAGCAATTATAAGGACCTAATTGTGTCCATTTAAAATCAGGTGGTGTGGTACCAACGATAACAATACCCTTCTGATAGGATGCCGGATTAATGAATGTTGCAGTACATCCAAGGTTATCTTTAACAAGGAGAGTGACATTATATGTGTTTATAATACCATATTGATGACATTGTGGTGATGCACAGGAATTGCTTTGCGATCCATCTCCAAATAACCATGTACAGGAAGACAGCGGATTACTTGGTGAGAGTGGATTCTGACTGGAACCATTAATAAAACAAAACGAGTTACTTGAAAAACATTGTGTGTCTTTCGAATTGCTCGCAAGGTTAAAAGAAGCAATAGGATTATGATAAACAGTATACGCAAGATCTGTAGTCTGGAAAGGTGTACTGTCAGTTGCCATTATAAGTCCATGACCGGTATAATTTCCCGGAGGCATTGTAAAACTTGATGTATTCTGAGTTGCCGATTTTACCTGAATACCATTGGTAGTATTCGTATAATCAAAATAAAATTTATAATAGGCAACCACTTTTCCGGGTGTTGCAATATTTATTGTAATATTAACAGGTACACCTTCACATATAGGATTGGGTGAGATTATAATATTCTGCGCAAAAAGTCTGTCACCCGATGATGCCAGAACCATTACCATGAACAAGTAAAATAACTTTTTCATATCAAACATTTTTTTAATTTGCTGTAAATAAATAATTCCTCCTTTGAGAGGTGAAAACTTAGTATATATTGAATTCGCTAACATATATTTAATATTTATATTTTACAATTTTACCTTAATAAATTTATGAATACAGGCTTTTGCTTTACCTCTTTTCCTTTATATTGGTATCTGAAAATACCTTTATATGTTCCTTGCTCGCAAATGTCGCCTGAATTAAATCTTGTACCATCCCATGTTTTATCTTTACTGTTGCTCTCAAAAACCAATTTTTCATCCTTATCATAAATTTTCAATTCATAAAAAATTTCGTTCTCAATTGTTATTACATATCTATCGTTATGACCATCGTTATTTGGACTAAATGCATTATAAATAACAGGAGCTGCTTCTGCCTGCTCCGCTTCTGGAACTGTTGGTTGAACCTGTTGGTTAAAATCAAAATGTTTAGGTTTTGGAACCGGTGGTGGAATAACTGCATTTTGCTTTTGAGATGAACTTATATTAGGCTTGCTTTCAGCTTTCAAATCTGTCTGTTTACCAGTTTCCACTATCTTATTAATTTGTTCAACATTCTCACCCTTGTCTAGCACTGTACTTGACTGCATTGCAGGTTTCTTTTCTGCTTTCTTCCTTTGGAAATCAGATGTAGTATTTTGAATATTATCTTTTTTGTGTCCAGACAGGACATTCAAGTTTTCCTGAGTTTTTATTTCTTTGGAAGATGTTGACTGAATGGTTGTGGTAACTTTTTGTTTGTCTGATTGACTATAAAAATATTTTGAAACAAGATATCCTCCGGCAATAATTGAGGCACCTGAAACAATTCCAACAATTACTTTTGTAACTATACCTGTTGATTTTATTGCTGCTGATTTTATTCCAATATTTCCTGATGCCTGACTTCCAGCATTGACCATGTTTTGTTGAATTCCATTCCAAACATCAGCAGGCGGATTCGCCTCAAAATGGTCGAAACTGCTTTTCAGAAGCTCATCTATATTATTATTTATATTACTCATTTTTCTACTTTATACCTTTTTAAAATTTCTTGTTTCAGTATTACTCTGGCCCTTGATAATTGTGATTTTGATGTTCCTTCACTGATTCCCAGTAATTCGGAGATCTCTGCATGAGAATAACCTTCGATCACAAAAAGGTTAAGCACGTTCCTGAATCCGGGAGACATGTTATTCAGAATTTCCAGAATTTCCTTTTGCGACATTTTTTCTATTGTAAAATCATCATGCGGATTATCATTTGCAAATTCAACATCGGTATCATACTGATGTAATTTATTATTACGGTAATGCTCAAGTGCTGTATTCACAAATATTTTCCGTATCCATCCCTCAAATGCTCCGGATGAATTGAACTGACTTATTTTAGTGAAAACTTTAATAAATCCTTCCTGCAAAATATCTTTTGCATCATCGTAATTATTACTATACCTCAAACATATTCCGAACATTGTTTTAGAATAAAGATCATACATTCTCTTTTGAGCTTTCCCATCCCCCCGAATACAAGATTTTATCAATTCCTGCTCAATTTTTTTATCCACTTTTATATGCCGCTTAATTATTCAGATGGAAAACCATATCAATAGGTTGCAAGCTATTCATTTTTCTTAAAAATATTATCTGGTACTTTTACTGATTTCATAGAGAGATTACTGTTAAAGTACTGTTAATGGGGTTGCCTATCATTTTAAGAATTTACTCATGTGATTGACAGGCAACCTGTACGGTACAAATTTTCTTGTTTTATATTTTAATTAAATTATCACAACAGAATTTACATACTTAAAAACCAAATCTCTTTTAATTGGTTATTTTTGTATCGCATGAAAATAAATGTTGAGATTGATGAAGATTCCGGATTTTGTTTCGGTGTGGTATATGCCATCGAAATGGCTGAAAGCATTTTGAACGAAACCGGAAAGCTCTATTGTCTGGGCGATATCGTTCACAATGATGAAGAAGTATCAAGACTTACGGCAAAAGGTTTAAATATTATTGATCACGAAGAGTTCAAAAAACTTCAAAATGAACGTGTGCTCATCCGCGCACATGGAGAACCTCCCGAAACATATAAATTGGCTCTTGAAAATAATATTGAACTTATTGATGCAAGTTGCCCTGTTGTTTTGAAATTACAAAACAGGATTCGCGTAGCACACAATGATGAAGAAAAAATTCTTATTTACGGGAAACATGGTCATGCAGAAGTAATTGGTTTACAAGGGCAGACGAATGGAGAAGCCATAGTTATTGAAAAATTTGAAGAGCTTGATAATATTCATCTGCCGAAAAAAATACAGCTGTATAGCCAAACCACAAAAAGCACCAAAAATTTATATGCATTACGTGATCTTCTTGAGAAAAAAGGTGTAGAAGTGGAATTCAACGATACACTTTGCCGTCAGGTTTCTAACCGGGACCATCACCTGAAGAATTTTGCAAAAAGATTCGATAAGATCATCTTTGTTTCAGGGAAAAAATCATCAAATGGAAAAGTTCTTTTCGATGCGTGCAAAGAGGTAAATCCATACTCGTTCTTTGTGAGTTCTAAAGATGAACTTCAAAAAGACTGGTTCACCGAAAACGATCATGTTGGTATATGCGGAGCAACATCCACTCCCCAATGGCAAATGGATGAAGTTAAAGAAACCATTTTATTATTATAATTATAATCTTCAACGATGAAAAAAATAGTTCTTAGTATCACTTTCTTATCTTCAATGGTATTTGGTTTTTTAAGTTTTAATACAGAAAAACAAAGTGCCATTTTCGGAAAATCATTTTATGACCTGAGCATAAAAACACTTGACGGGAAATCAACCATTAACTTTAAGGATTTTAAAGGCAAAAAAATCCTGTGTGTAAATACTGCATCACAGTGTGGTTTTACCCGCCAATACGATAAGCTGGAAAAGCTTTACGAAAAGTACAAAGATAAATTAATCGTGGTCGGATTTCCTTGTAACCAGTTTGGCGAACAGGAACCATGGGATCCTTACAAAATATCCGAATTCTGTAAAAGCCGCTATGGCGTTACATTTCCTTTATCCGAAAAAATTGAAGTGAAAGGTGACAGTGCTCATGTGGTTTATCAATGGCTTACGCAAAAGAAATTCAACGGAGTGAAAGACGTTAAAATACGCTGGAACTTTGGAAAATTCCTTATCAGTGAAAAAGGAAAATTCATCGAATATTTCCCTGAAACAACGGAACCTGATGATCCGAATCTGATTTCACTCATCGAAAAATAAATAAGTTGAAAATATTTTATTAAAGGCTGTTTTAAGAGGCAGCCTTTTTTATTTTTGCACTAAATATCCATTCATGAAAGTAGCTGTAGTTGGTGCCACAGGTCTTGTGGGCACAGTAATGTTAAAGGTTTTGTCTGAACGCAATTTCCCTGTAACAGAATTATTTCCTGTTGCTTCCGAAAAATCTGTCGGAAAAAAAATCAACTTCAAAGGAAAAGAATATACGGTTTGCAGCATGCAGCATGCAATTGATTCCAAACCTCAGATCGCTTTATTTTCAGCCGGTGGAAATACTTCTCTTGAATGGGCTCCGAAGTTTGCAGCAAATGGAACTTTCGTAATTGATAACTCATCTGCATGGAGAATGCATCCTGATAAAAAATTAATTGTGCCCGAAGTAAATTCAACTCTTATAACAACAAACGATCACATCATCGCAAATCCGAATTGTTCTACTATTCAGATGGTGGTGGTATTAAAACCTTTGCATGAAAAATATAAGATTAAACGCGTTATCGTTTCAACTTATCAATCAGTAACAGGTACAGGGGTGAAAGCTGTTACACAACTGGAAAATGAACGCAAAGGAATAAGTGGTGAAATGGCTTATAAATATCAGATAGATAAAAATTGCCTTCCGCAAATTGATGTTTTTCTGGATAACGGATATACCAAAGAAGAAATGAAAATGGTGAACGAAACAAAAAAAATAATGCAGGATGATTCCATTCAGGTAACTGCTACTTGCGTGCGTGTACCTGTTATGGGAGGACATAGTGAAAGTGTGAACATTGAATTTGAAAATGAGTTTGACCTCAATGAAGTGAAAAGTATTTTATCACATACAAAAGGAGTTATTTTGCAGGATGATATTTCTAATTCAATCTATCCGATGCCAATTGATGCCGATGGAAAAGATGAAGTTTTTGTAGGGAGAGTAAGAAGAGACGAATCGAATGAGAAGTCTTTGAACCTATGGATCGTTGCTGATAATCTTAGAAAAGGTGCTGCAACAAATGCTGTTCAGATAGCGGAGTATTTAGTTGAAAAAAATATTGTCACTCAGTAGTCATTCACTTCCTATCATTCATGGTCATTCAGTGGTCAAACAATTGAATGACGCGCAGCAAATAACCACCGTATGAACACTGAAAATTTACCTACATACACCAAACAACAACTTGCATTGCGGAATGGACAGGATAAGGAGGAGGTATGGATCGCTTACAAAGGAATTATTTACAATGTTACAAAAAGCCGTCTCTGGAGAAATGGTAAACACTACGAACATTGGGCGGGACAAGATCTTACAGATGAATTGAAAGATGCACCGCACACTCAAACAGTTTTTGATAAATTTGAAATGATTGGTAAACTCGGTTAATCTGTTCGCTGAATCAATTGAATTAAATTCTGAAAATTATAAAACTAAACTGAAAAATTTGCATTGTCAATGTTTAATAAATATTTTTATTCCAATGTCTTAATTTTTTCTTAATTCTCATTCATCTGTTATTTTTACCTATTTGAATTAAATATATTGCAGCTTGAATAAATCATAAAAAACATAGTCATGAAAAAGATTTACATTATTTTAATTTTCTTTTTGTCCTTTTCGCTGAATTATTCTGATTCTGCATTTGCTCAAAAAGTGAATGAAGGATTCGGAGGATCTGCTTTCCCGCCATTAGGGTGGACATACACTGACCTTTCTGCTGCATCAGCTGCTTCAAGTAATATAGTTATACGTGATGCATCAACAAATGCGTATGGATCATTATCTAATGTCGGATCTATTTATGCTGATTATTATAATTACGATACAGGGTATGCAACTTTGGAAACCCGTACGTTTACATCTTCGGTTTCAGGAGATTCCTTACGTTTTGACGTTGCTTATGCTGCATACGGTTCACCTTATATTGATTCATTTGCAGTACTTGCATATATTGGATCATCTTATACATATTTACGCGAGTGGAGATCAAGTTATTTACCGGATTCCGGAATGACTACTGTTGCTGCTACTTCAAGCCAGTTTACTCCATCATCAACACAATGGCGTACAAAAGTGATCGCATTACCGGTTGGCACAACCAGAATAGAATTTAAGTTCATGACCGGTTATGGAAATGAGTTGTATGTTGATAATATAGTAGTTGACAGTTATTTTGTTTCAACACAAACTTTTGATTCGGTAACCTGCATTCAAACATTCAACACTCTCTTTACTCAGGGAAGCCAGAATCAGGTGGTGATGCAAATACCTGTGAAAGTTACAGGACAATTATCGCCAATGAGCGTTACCAATTTTTTGTTAAGCACAACAGGTACGACAAGTCCAACATTGGCTTTGGATACTGCAAAAATTTATTTTACAGGAACCAATTCAAGTTTTTCAACAGCTAACCGGTTCGGATACGCATTATCACCAAATGGAACTTTCTCGGTTTCCGGATCACAGGTACTTTCCAATGGATTCAATTATTTCTGGCTGACTTACAATATTAAATCAACCGCTCCTGTTGCAAGTTCTGTAGATGCACAATGTTTTACAGCAACTGTTGGAGGTATAACGCGTGTGCCAAATGTTACGTCACCGGCAGGTTCTTTTCAGGTTGCTCAACTTTATACCTTTGATACATTAACCAATCAGAATTTTACAACGGTTGTATTAGGGGGAACCGTTCCGAATGAATGGCAAAGAGGTACACCAAGCGTTGTAGGCCCTTCATCAGCTTATACTTTGCCAAATTGCTGGGCAACAAATATTTCAGGGAATTATACACTTTCTTCAAGTTCAACAGGAAATTATGCATTAGTCTCTCCATTATTTATTGCATCTGCTACTTCCGTTTCTGTTTCATATAAAGAATGGTATAGCTTTGGTCCGGTTGATAACGGAACTTTTGAATACAAAGTAAACTCAGGTACATGGACTACACTTGGTGCTGTTATTACAAATAATTCTGGTAACGCATGGAAAGAAAAAGTGAACTCAGTTGCACTTAATGTAAATGACTCCATTCAATTCAGATGGAATTTTTCTTCACTATGGTACAGTACGGCAGCACCGGGATGGTATATTGATAATTTTGCGATTCTATATTTAACGCCAATTGATCTATTGCCACCAAACATAAGCTATGCGCCTCTTTCAAATACTTCATCATTTACAAACAGAACGGTTAGTAATTTCGCTGCAATAGCTGATGATCTCTATTCTATTGATACTTCAGCATCATACAAACCACGATTTTATTATAAGAAGAAGTCTGAAAATAATACATTCGGTGCAAATAATAGTTCATATAATGGATGGAAATATGTATCAGCTACAAATGGTACTTCACCTTTTAGTTTTGTTATTGATTATTCATTGCTAACATCAAGTCCGATAGCAGGAGATACATTGCAATATTTTGTCACTGCAGAAGATCTTTCACCAAATCATAATACCGGAGCAAGCCCATCTGCAGGTTTTGCTGGCTCTTATGTATCATCAATCACATCTGCACCTTCAACTCCCGGGTCGTTTATTTTCACTTCAAATCCTCCCCTTTCAGGATCATATAATATCGGGAGCGCACAAACATACACAAGTATAACACAAGCCATAAATGATCTTAATTTAAGAGGTGTGAGTGGACCTGTTACTTTTATTCTTACCGATACTTTATATTCAACAGCTGAGACTTTTCCAATCACAATAAATACTTTTGGCAATGCTTCGTCAACAAATTATGTTACACTAAAACCAACCCAAACAGTAACAAATATTACAGGTAGTTCTGCAACTTCAATTTTACTTTTTAACGGAGTAAAATATTTTACTATAAACGGAGCGGTATCAGGTAACACAAAAAATCTTATCATTTCGAATACAAATACCGGTACTGTTTCAACAGTTACAATTGCAAGTGGTGGAATTGGTTTGGGGGCATCAAATGATACGATCAGAAATTGTATTATAAAAGGTGCGGGAAATTATACAAATAACCTTGCAATAAATATTGGTAATGCAACATTCATTGGTTCCGGTTCTGCCTCTATTTCACCTAGTGCATCACAATCTCCTGACAATGCAAATATCAGCTTAATAAATAATCAAATCTGTAAAGCAAAAATAGGCTTAGGGATTTCGGGTACTTCCACCAATAAAGCAACAAATATTTTAATCAGTAATAATCTCTTCGGTTCAACTACTGCTTCCGATTACCTCACCTGGGGAGGAGCAATGATCGCAAATGCTTCGAATGTTAATTTCACACAAAATACGATTCAGAATATTATCTCTTCAAACACTGATCAAAAAGCAGTATTTGGCGCATCAGGGATTTCGTCATCTTCATTTACGAAAAATATTATTGATTCCATGTTCTATAGTGGAACAGGTGGATATGGTGTGATGGGGTTCCATTTCCAGAGTGCATCTAATATTTCAGTTTCAAACAATATGATAAGCAGATTATGGGCCGATGGATGGTTTCCTGCGAGCAGTACGGATGCTGTTGCCGGTATAAAGATCGAAAGCGGAAGCGGATACTCCATTTATTACAACACGGTGAACATAACCGGAAGCTATAATGGGTATAGCGGTGCAACAATAGGTTCTGCTATATATATTGGCAGTACTGCAGGTAATCTGGATATTCGAAATAATATTTTCTCAAATTCCTTTGTAAATACTAATTCTTTGGCAACTTCTGCCGTTTCGTATGCATTTAATACGGATGCTTCATCTTTTTTAAACCTGAATTACAATAATTATTTTGTTGGCGGAACACAGGGAATTCTTGCTTATGCAAATTCTTCAAGTCAATCAACACTTGCATTATTGCGTACGGCCTTAGGAAAAGATGTGAATTCCGTCAATACTCAGGCTTTCTTCAATTCGAACAGTGATCTTCACCTAACAGGAACATCAGTCGGGAATGTGACGTTAGGTTGTTCTCCAACGGGTGGAATCACAACCGATATTGATAACCAAACACGTTTTGCTACATGGCATTATATGGGAGCTGATGAGGTGACAACATCTCCGTTACCGGTAAAAATGTTATCATTTAGCGGATCAAAAAATAATTCAGATGCAATTCTGAAATGGACCACATCATCAGAAATAAATAATAATTATTTTAGTATCGAGCGTTCAATGAATGGAAATGATTTTAGTGAAATTGCAAAAATTAACGGTAACGGAAATTCAAATCGTCTGATCTCTTATCGGTATACAGATGCAAATGCAGAGCAAATTTCAAATTACGGAATAGCTTATTACAGGCTTGTTCAGGTGGATTTTGACGGAAGAAAAACTCCTTCAGATATTGTGAGTGTAGATTTCAGCGGTAAAAAAATAAGTCATATCATCTCTTATCCAAATCCATTTACAAGCGAATTGTCATTGACATTTAATGCATCAGAAAACGGTACTGCTAAATTTTCCGTTTTGGATATTTCAGGAAGATCCGTTTTTGAAAAAACCGTTCCGATTCAAAAAGGAAATCAAACCATAATAGTAAATGAACTTGATAAAATTGAAACCGGGATTTATTTTCTTTCGGTAAAAATGAATGGAGAAAATTCAATCATTAAATTGATCAAAAACTAATTCGGATTTTAATTCCGACAAAAGGCGGTGAAATTCACTGCCTTTTTTGTGGAAATGCTATTCTGCACACTTTCATCATTTTGCAAAAATGTAAATAGTTTGATTATAAGTATTTGAAAGCCATTTTTATATTGGGCAATTATTTCCATTTTTATGAAAAGAGTATTTTTATATTTAAGCTTATTTATTGTTAATTTTATTTATGCCCAGTCAGCTGAAAAAGCAGCACCTATACTTGCTTCAAATGACGAACAGCAAGCATCCGTTTCTTCGTCAGCCAATGAATCTCATTTAGTAAATATGAAACAGCTGACTTTCGGTGGAGATAATGCCGAAGCCTATTTCAGCTTTGACGGAAAAAAATTATCCTTTCAAACAAATAATCCCGGATTCGGATTAAAGTGCGATCAGATCTATTACATGGTAATTGATGAAGCCGAAGACAATAAAATTTATCAGCCTATGCCTGTAAGCAATGGTGAAGGACGAACAACATGTGCTTTTTATTTGCCGGGTGATAAAAAAATATTGTACGCTTCAACTTTTAAAAACGGAAAAGAATGTCCGGTTGAGCCTCCAAAAAATACAGGAAAATATTTGTGGCCGATTTATTCATCATTTGATATTTATATCAGCGATGAACACGGAAAATTGCTGAAGCAGCTCGTGAATTCTCCTGGCTATGATGCCGAAGCAACTGTTTCTCCCAAAGGTGATAAGATCGTTTTCACTTCAACACGCAATGGTGATCTTGATCTGTATATCATGGATATTGACGGAAAAAATGTAAAACAACTTACACACGATCTCGGGTATGACGGTGGTGCATTTTTTTCACCTGACGGAACAAAACTTGTTTTCCGTGCATCACGTCCGCAAGGAAAAGATACCGTTGAATACAAAGAATTATTAGCTCAGGGATTAGTAGCTCCTGTCAACATGGAACTTTTTACAATGAATGTTGATGGCAGCAATATGAAACAGATCACTCATCTCGGCAAAGCGAACTGGGCACCATTTTATCATCCATCCGGCAAAAAAATTATTTTCTCCTCAAATCATCATTCACAAAAAGGATATGATTTTCAATTATGGATGATCAATGAAGACGGAAGCGGATTAGAGCAGATAACAACCGAAAGTAATTTCAATGCATTTCCGATGTTCTCACCTGACGGAAAAAAATTGGTCTTCTCTTCAAACCGCAACAATGGCGGAACTCACGATACTAATTTGTTTATTGCTGACTGGAAGGAATAATTGAAAGTTGAGAATGGAAAATTGAAAATGACTTCTTAATATTAATTTTCATTCTTACTTTTCAATTCACTATGCATTCAACACAATCCGGAAAGTTGTTCCTTTTTCTGAAGATTCTTTTACGAAAATTTTTCCTCTGTGGTATTCTTCAATGATTCGTTTTGCGAGTGAAAGTCCTAAACCCCATCCCCGTTTTTTTGTTGTGAATCCCGGTTTAAAAACCGTTTTGAATTTTGAAGATGCAATTCCTTTTCCTGTATCTGAAATATCTATAAGAACACGCTCGGCTTCTGTAGAAATTTTCATTGTTATCTTCCCCTCACCTGTCATTGCATCAATTGCATTTTTACAAATATTTTCAACCACCCAATCGAATAAGGAAATATTGATCAATGCAGTGGTATCTGGATTTTCATTTACTAAATTGAATACAACTTTTTCGGATGTACGGGAGCTTAAATAATGGATCGCATCGCGAAGTACTTTTTCTACCGGTTCGGATTTCAGTTCGGGCGCTGAACCAATTTTTGAGAACCGCTCGGTAATCAGTTCAAGACGTTTAACATCATTTTCCAACTCATTTAAATATTCATTCTGTTCCGCTTTATCCGATTCACGAATTAAATTTATCCATGCATTCAATGACGAAATGGGTGTTCCTAGCTGGTGCGCTGTTTCTTTGCTCATGCCAACCCAAACCTGATTTTGCTCGGCTTTGCGTGAGGAACTGAACGCAAAATAGGATACTAATATAAATACAGCGATGATGCTTAACTGATAATACGGATACTGTTTCAGCTGAGTGAGAATAGTCGAATTTTTATAATATAAATAATTGTAGCGGTTATTTTTTTCGTCATATAAAATTTTGATTGGCTCATGTTGCTCCTTCATGATCTCTAATTGTTCCGATAAATATTTTTTATTTTCGGATCTCACTGAATCAAGGTTTCTGTTGGAAACAAATTTTCCCTGATCATCAACTAAAATAACAGGAATTGTTTCGTTATCTTTTATTATATCGAGTAAAAAATTAAAATCTCCTTCCGATTTCAACAATGCTTTTGTGGCATTCGCCCAAAGCAACACTTTCTTCTCTTCTTCATGCTCAAGTTTTTTTACCAGCCCGTGTGTATACCACAGCGAAAAGCCGCCAATAGCAAGTGCCGAGAGCAGTAAAAAACGTTTCCACCAATTTTTTTGTTCGTACAACCTCATTTGGTCAAATATACTGATATTCGTAAATTATTAATCAAAACGAAGGATGCAAATAAATATTGACCTCAATGGAAAAAAAATTTCTGCCGATCTTTCCAAACCGTTGGACATATCGGTTCCATTGCATTCCGGAGCAATCAATCCAAATGCATTTGGAATTCAGGATCCATTGTTCGAACCATTCAGATATGGAAATTTTATTGGTTCGGTTGAGCAAGGCGGAAGTGTGAATTGTGAAAATCTTTTTATCAATCCACATGGAAACGGAACACATACCGAATGTGTGGGGCATATTTCAAAAGAAAAAATTACTATCAATCAAACACTTCAACACTTTTTTTCAATCGCTCAATTGATCTCTGTTGAACCGGAAAATAATAAGATTACAAGAAAATCAGTGGAAAAGTTATTTGATGAATCCATTGAATCACTTGTTATTCGGACACTTCCGAACACAATAGAAAAACTTCAAAAAAAATATTCGGGAAACAATCCTGTGTATCTCGAACCTGAATTGTGCAGCTATTTATGTAAAAAAAATATCAAACATTTACTTGTTGATGTTCCATCTGTTGATCCCGAATCGGATGATGGAAAACTTTCTGCTCATCGTGCGTTCTGGAATTATCCTGCACAACCGCGAATAGATGCAACAATAACGGAAATGATCTTTGCAGACGATAAAATTATAGATGGAATCTATTTGCTCAATCTTCAAATTGCACCAATTGAGAGTGATGCCAGCCCAAGCAAGCCGGTGCTTTATGAATTGAGAGTTGAGAATTGAGTATCACGAATTGGCATCGGATCATTTTAATTCATCAACCATAAATTAAAATTAACTTTGAATAAATAACCCATGAATGAAAAAAGAAATTTTCATTTTATTCATGCTGATTTTATTCTTCAGCACAAAATTATTTTCGCAAGCTGTTCCTGAAATTCAATGGCAAAAATGTTTTGGGGGATCGTTGAATGAAACTTTTTATTCCATACAACAAACTGCTGATGGCGGTTATATTGCAGCAGGCAGAACAATCTCAAATGACGGAGACGTCCATGGATTTAATATTGGAGGGGCATCTCCGTTTTATAATCCCGACTGGTGGATTGTAAAATTAAATTCTTCGGGAAATATTCAATGGCAAAAATGTTTAGGTGGCTCCGGATCTGATCAGGCATGGTCGGTTAAGCAAACTTTTGACGGTGGATATATCGCTACCGGAGAAACATCTTCGAATGACAGCAACGTTTCCGGTAATCATGGTGCGTATGACGTTTGGGTAGTGAAACTAAATGCAAACGGTACCATTCAGTGGCAAAAATGTTACGGTGGTTCTGCCGAAGATTATGGAAGTTCTGTTTATCCGACAACAGATGGCGGCTATATTCTGGCGGCCTTTACTGCATCAAACGACAGTAATGTTTCAGGGAATCATGGTATTTATGATTACTGGATCGTGAAGATTGATTCAGTTGGAAACATGCAATGGCAAAAATGTTTGGGTGGTTCAAATGTTGATTTTGCGCGTTCGGTGGAGCAAACCAAAGATGGCGGATATATTGTTCTCGGACATACATTTTCAAACGACAGCAATGTTTCCGGAAATCACGGAAGCTGGGATTTCTGGGCAGTAAAATTAAATTCTGCGGGAAATATTCAATGGCAAAAATGCCTGGGAGGATCCATGGTTGATCAGGTTGGATCTGTTCAACAAACATTTGATGATGGTTATATTGTTGTTGGTAATACAAATTCAAATGACAGCAATGTTTCAGGAAATAATGGCGGACAATTTGATTGCTGGGTGGTAAAGCTCAATTCCATTGGAAGTATTCAGTGGCAAAAATGTTTGGGTGGCTCTGGAGATGACGATGCGTTTGCAATCCAACAAACAAGAGATAGCGGCTACATTGTTTCAGGAACTACAAATTCAAATGACAGTAATGTTTCAGGAAACCATGGGGACTACGACTCTTGGATAGTGAAGTTAAATACAACAGGAGGCATCCAATGGCAAAAATGTTTAGGCGGATCAGGAAGTGATGAAGCTTATTGCATACGGCAGACCTCGGATGGTGGTTACATTGTTGCAGGAACTACTAATTCAAACGACAGCAATGTTTCAGGAAATCATGGAGGGTACGATTGCTGGGTTGTTAAATTATCTGCAGGTTCTGTCGGATTTCCGGAAATAGAAAATAATATCTCTTCAGCAATTTATCCAAATCCAAACACCGGAAATTTTGTAATTGAAAATACACTCACGCAAAATTCAACTGTTACTTTCACACTCGTAAATACAATTGGTAAAAAGGTTTGGAGCAATACATATTCGTTGCGATCAGGAACTAATTCAACAACTGTAAACATAAATTCTCTTTCATCAGGAATTTATTTTTTACGCATCGAAGATGAATCCAAACAATTAACGGAAGTAAAAAAAGTTTTTGTGAGGTAGCTATAATTCAATTGAACTGCATTCAATCTCCATTTTATCCTTTCCCGCTAACTAACTTCAAACAACAATACTCAAACTATTTAAAAACTTTGCGTTCTTTTGCACCTGCGCAAAAGTGCTTCGGTGCACAGGGCGATTAAATTTATGATTGACGAAGAATTAGACGATACAGAATCACAGGAGGAACAGGAACTTTTTGAACATTTCCGGTTTGAAATTACGGGCGGAACAAAACCCGTACGTATCGATAAATATTTATCGAACACCATTCAAAATGCATCACGAAGTAAGATCCAAAATGCAATTGATGCTGAGAGTGTATTGGTAAATGAAAAGCCTACCAAAGCGAGTTACAAAATAAAACCCGGAGATAACATTTCGGTGGTATTCCCGCATCCTCCAAAGGATACCACGATTGTTCCTGAAAATATTCCGCTCAATATTGTGTATGAAGATGATGATGTACTGATCGTAAATAAAGTGGCGGGAATGGTTGTGCATCCGGGATACAATAATGTTTCAGGAACATTGGTAAATGCGCTGGCTTATCATTTTAAAGATCTTCCTTTTGCCACGGAAAATAATATCCGACCCGGTTTGGTGCATCGCATTGATAAAAACACTTCAGGACTTTTAGTGATCGCGAAGAATGAATTTGCAATGACATTTTTAGCAAAACAATTTTTTGATCACAGCATCAAACGTTCATACCTTGCTTTGGTGTGGGGCGATTTTGAAGAAAATGAAGGAACAGTAACCGGCTTTATTGGACGAAGTAATTACGACCGCAGGGTTTTTAAAATGTACGAAGACGAAGAGAAAGGAAAATGGAGTGTTACTCATTACAAAGTTCTGGAGCGCCTGCATTACGTAACATTAATTGAATGCCGTCTGGAAACAGGTCGTACGCATCAGATACGAGTGCATATGAAAGATATTGGTCATCCGATATTTGGTGATGAAACGTACGGTGGCGACCGTGTTGTGAAAGGAACAACGTTCAGTAAATACAAACAATTTATTGATAACTGCTTCGACATTTGCCAGCGCCAGGCACTTCACGCCAGATCGCTTGGATTCATTCACCCCAAAACAAAAAAAGAAATTTATTTTGAAACTGAATTACCAAATGACATGCAGGCAGTACTTGAAAAGTGGCGGGGGTATCATAAAAATGTGCTGAGTAAAGAGGAGGAATAATATGAATTCAGGAAAAATTTGCATCGAAGTTTGTGAACTTGTGAAACAGGTTGGCATATTCATTCGCAACGAATCAAAAACCTTTGACCAATCGGTTGTTGAAGAAAAAAGTTTCAATCAATTGGTTTCGTATGTCGATAAAACTGCCGAAGAAAAATTGGTTGCGGGATTGAAAAAAATATTTCCGGATGCCGGTTTTATCACCGAAGAGCAAACTGTCGTCAGCGAAGAAAAAGAATGGTTGTGGGTAATTGATCCATTGGACGGAACCACAAATTTCATTCATCAGATCCCTGTATACAGTATCAGTATCGGATTGCTGAAAAACAAGAAACCGATGATGGGAATTGTATATGAAATAAACCGTGATGAACTTTTTTATGCATGGGAAAACAGCAAAGCTTATTTGAACGGAAAAGAAATTCATGTGAAGCAAAACGCAGAATTATCAATGTCGTTGCTGGCAACCGGATTTCCATATTACGATTTTGATATCATGCAAAAATACCTCGAAACATTGCATGTATTGATGAAGGGCACACGCGGAATGCGAAGAATGGGAAGTGCAGCTGTTGACCTTGCATACGTTGCCTGCGGGCGGTTTGACGGGTTTTTTGAATTTGGTTTAAGCTCATGGGATGTGGCGGGAGGAATTTTTATTGTGCAGCAAGCCGGTGGAAAGTTGAGCGATTTTTCCGGTGGCGATGATTATATTTTCGGAAGAGAAATTATAGCTTCATCTGCTGCATTGCATAAACAATTATTTGACGTGGTGTATGACAAATTCAGGAAATAACCATTCTGATTAATATCATCTTCGTCTATTGAAATTTGTGCTTAATTTGAACCTTACATTATTTCAGATTTATGAAAGAAAATATGCACCCGGAAAGCCTGATGATGAGTTATGGCTACAAACCCGAACTCTCGGAGGGATCAATAAAATCACCGATATTCCAGACATCCACATTTGTTTTCAGAACTGCCGAAGAAGGAAAAGCATTCTTTGAAATTCAGAATGGCAAACGTAAAAGACGTGATGGAGAATCGCTGGGATTGATATACAGCCGAATGAATAATCCGGATATGGAAATCCTCGAAAACCGCTTAACATTATGGGACAGAGCCGAAGAATGTGCCGTGTTTGAAAGTGGAATGGCTGCCATCACAACCGTACTTCTCGAATTTTTAAAACCCGGTGATCTTCTTTTATACAGCCTTCCGCTTTACGGTGGTACCGAACATTTCATCGATACGTATTTGAAAAAAATTGGAATTCATTTTGCCGAATTCAAACCAAATCATTCCAAACAGGAGATCATTGACATTGTGAAAGCAACAGGAATGGCCGATAAGCTTGCGATGATCTTTATTGAAACGCCTTCCAACCCTATGAATACATTGATCGATATTGCGATGTGCAAAGAAGTTGCAAATGAATTCAGTACTAAAGAAAAACAGGTTTATCTGGCCTGTGATAACACGTATATGGGTCCGCTATGGCAGCATCCGTTAAAACATGGTGCAGATTTTTCGTTGTACTCGGCAACAAAATATATCGGTGGTCACAGCGATCTGATCGCAGGCGCATGTCTTGGAAATAAAGAATTGATGGGCAGAGTTCGTTCGTTACGTTCACAACTCGGAAACATGGCAAGTCCATGGAACAGCTGGTTGATGATGCGAAGCCTCGAAACTCTGAAAGTACGCATGGAACAACAAGCTTTAAATGCACAAAAAGTTGCTAAATTCTTAAGCTCGCATCCGAAAATTGAGAACGTATATTATCTCGGAATGATCAAAGAAGGAACGCGTGAATACGAAATTTATAAAATGCAATATTCATCTCCCGGAGCAATGATCTCATTTGATGTGAAAGGCGGAGAAAAAGAAGCGTTCCGTTTATTAAATTCACTCAAACTCGTAAAACTTGCCGTGAGTCTGGGAAGCACCGAATCACTTGCCGAACATCCTGCAACGATGACACATGCAGGCGTGAGTACGGAACACAAGAAAGAAATGGGCATCAGTGAAAAACTGATCCGTTTATCAGTAGGACTTGAAAATTCGGATGATATTATTACCGACCTGAAACAAGCGTTGGAGAACATGTAGTTTTTTCTTCAGGAAATTTATTTTTTCCAAAATGAACAAAACATCTTATTTTGTTGTTTGAAAACAAACCATGAAGATTTTTATCCATTACCTCAGTCGTTACAAGCCCCTCATTGCGCTTACCTTTTTTTTGGCAACGATCAATCAACTTTTCTCGATGCTCGATCCATTCATTTATGGAAAGATCATTGACCGGTTTGCACGACAAACAAATAATTACACAGAGAACGATTTTATTTACGGAGTAATGTTACTCATTCTTGCAGGAATGGGTGTGGCAATGGTGAGTCGCGTTGCCAAAGCGTTTCAGGATTACACACAAAATCTTGTAATACAAAGATCCGGTGCGGATATTTATACCGATGGGCTGAAACACTCACTGGCGTTGCAGTACCAGGAATTTGAAGATCAGCGAAGCGGGGAAACATTGAATATTTTACAAAAAGTAAGGCTTGATTCCGAAAAGTTCATCGTCAATTTCGTTAACATTTTTTTTACAAGTGTTATAGGAATCATTTTTGTTATCGTGTATTCTTTCAATGTATATGTCTGGATCATTCCGTTTTATTTTGGTACTTCAGCTTTACTTGCATGGATCACCAATATTTTATCGAAAAAAATTAAAATTGTACAGAAAAAAATAGTAAGGGAAACAAATGTTCTTGCCGGGACAACTACTGAAAGTTTACGCAATATCGAACTCATCAAAAGCCTTGGATTGACAGGTCAGGAAGTGATACGATTGAATGATGCCACAATGAAAATTCTGAAACTTGAATTGAAAAAAGTAAAAGATATCCGAAGCATCAGTTTTGTTCAGGGCACTTTTGTAAATTTTCTTCGCCAGAGTTTATTGTTCTTTTTGCTATACCTTGTTTTTAAAAATAATGTAACGCTTGGCCAGCTGATGACACTGCAGTTTTATTCCTTTTTTATTTTCAATCCGCTGCAGGAAATCGGGAATCTGATATTGAGTTATCGGGAAGCAGAATCATCACTCAACAATTTTGATCGCATTATGAAACTGCCTGTAGAACCTATTCCTGTGAATCCAAAAACGATCGGAGATATTCAGTCACTGCGATTTTATAATACCGGTTTCAAACATAAAACAGCTTCAAATGCAGCCATTGAAAATATTAGTTTTGAAGTAAAAAAAGGTGAGACCATTGCGTTTGTAGGACCATCAGGTGCCGGTAAAACTACACTCGTAAAATTGCTTGTTGGATTGTACAAACCGCTCTCGGGAAATATTTATTATAACGGTGTCGACAGTTCTGAAATTGACATCAATGAATTACGAAATCAGATTGGCTTTGTTACACAGGACACGCAATTATTTTCAGGCTCAATTAAAGAAAATTTACTGTTTGTAAATCCATCTGCAACGGACGATGAAATTATGAAGGTGCTGAACAGTGCATCGTGTCAAAGTCTGCTTGCACGAAGTGAGAATGGAATAAACACGGTGATTGGTGAAGGCGGAATAAAAGTTTCGGGTGGCGAAAAGCAGCGGCTTTCCATTGCGCGTGCATTGCTGCGCAAACCAAAACTCATGGTATTTGATGAAGCCACATCATCGCTTGATTCCATTACCGAGGAAGAAATTTCGAATACGATAAAAAGCGTTTTACGAAAAACATCCTAAACCAAATTCTTAAATGAGTACACGCGAAATAAAAGATCATTTCAGCGAAGCATATGATATTCTCGGAAAATTTTTATCCGATGAACGGAATTTTAGTAACATAGAAGCTGCAGGAACATTGATGGTGAATGCGTTGAAGAACGGGAAGAAAATTATTTCGTGCGGTAATGGCGGAAGCATGTGCGATGCCATGCATTTTGCTGAAGAACTTACCGGCCGTTACCGCGATGACCGGAAAGCACTTGCTGCTATTTCTATTTCCGATCCATCGCATATTGCCTGCGTTGGAAATGATTACGGCTATGAATTTATTTTTTCGCGATATCTTGAAGCATTGGGAAATGAAGGAGATGTATTGCTTGGAATTTCTACAAGTGGTAACTCAAAAAATATTTTGAATGCTATTGAAGTTGCAAAAAAGAAAGGAATAAAAGTAGTTGGATTAACCGGAAAAGACGGAGGGAAAATGAATGGATTATGCGATATTGAAATTCGCGCACCTCATTCGAAATATGCCGACCGTGCTCAGGAAATCCATATCAAATGCATCCACTCGCTGATCGATTTTATTGAAAGGAATGTGTAACTGTTGAGGTGTAGTCACTTATTTCACCTGACTGATCAAGCAACCTGCAGAGTAGCTTTCCGTTCACCGATCTGTTGTCTCCACATGGCATAATACAATCCTTTTTCGGAAACTAATTGTTCGTGTGTTCCT
>Ga0206974_1001_pt1 | contig 87625 bp, 83 predicted proteins | sample Alteio_BWOrgHeat_84_FD_152920 | JGI IMG/M metagenome (GOLD analysis project Ga0206974, IMG submission 152920) | Enriched cells from forest soil in Barre Woods Harvard Forest LTER site, Petersham, Massachusetts, United States -... | ecosystem: Environmental > Terrestrial > Soil > Temperate forest >... | reverse complement strand
CTTCAACAGATGCTTTTCTCCACTCTTCATCTTTCACCTCCGCTTTTCCTTTGCGCTTCACTGTTTCGGCAAATTCGAGCAACCGTTCCGTTGCGTCTTCTCTTCTGTTCAGCAAAACATCTTCTACACGTTCCAACAGATCTTTCGGAATATCGTCATACACTTCGAGCATACTCGGATTCACAATTCCCATATCCATTCCGTTTTTGATTCCGTGATAAAGGAATGCGGAATGAATGGCTTCACGAACGGTATTGTTTCCGCGAAATGAAAAGGAAACATTGCTTACGCCACCGCTTATTTTTGCTCCCGGAAGATTTTCCTTGATCCATTTTGTTGCACGGAAATAATCGAGCGCGTTGTTGCGGTGTTCTTCCATTCCTGTTCCAACAGGAAAAATATTCGGGTCGAAAATGATGTCACCGGCAGGGAAATGAATTTTTTGCGTGAGAATTTTATATGCACGTTCAGCGATCTCAATCCTTCGTTCATAACTGTCGGCCTGTCCTTTTTCGTCAAACAACATCACGATCACAGCGGCTCCGTATAGTTTTACTTTTTTTGCATGTTTGATAAAAGCCTCTTCACCTTCTTTTAAGCTGATGGAGTTCACAATACTTTTTCCCTGAACACATTTCAATCCGGCCTCTATAATATTCCATTTTGATGAATCGATCATCACCGGAACTTTAGCAATATCAGGCTCCGAAGCAACAAGGTGTAAAAATTTCACCATCGTTTCTTCACCATCGATCATTCCTTCATCCATATTTATATCAATCACCTGCGCACCGCCTTCAACCTGTTCACGTGCTACAGAAAGTGCATCGTCAAACTTTCCTTCACGGATCAGTTTTAAAAATTTTGCCGAGCCTGTTACGTTTGTTCGTTCACCAATGTTCACAAAATTGCTTCCTTCGTATATAACCAAAGGCTCGAGACCGGATAAGCGTAATGTATAATCTTTTATTTCTGTCATGTTATAGTATTGGATTGTAATAGAGTTAACTAAAATCGGGGCAATTTAGTTTTTCTGCAAAATAATAAGAAGGCAAATATTATTCAACGCTTGCGGATAGCCATAATTTTGGTGTACAGCTCATCCGGATCGAAAGGCTTGGATACGAAATCGTTCATACCGCAGGCAATCGCTTTTGTTTTTGTCTCTGTGAAAACATCGGCTGTAATAGCAAAAACAGGAACCGCAGTATCGAATTTTCTGATCTCACGTGTTGCCTGATAGCCGTCCATTTTGGGCATGTGAAGATCCATCAGGATCAGTTCGTATTTGTTATTTTTTGCCATAACAATTGCTTCTTTTCCATTGAGTGTGATATCAAGAGATACACCCCATTTCGAAAAGAATTTTTTAATAAGCAGAATATTCATCTGGTGATCTTCAACCAATAATATTCTCATCCCTTCCAGTTCTCTGCCGGTTTGCTTATTTTTCTTTTTGTCAAATAAAGGTGATGAAGCAGGATTTTTCATCAGCTCGAGTTCGAAAGAAAAGGTTGATCCCTTTCCTTTCTCGCTTTGTGCTTCGATTTTACCATTCATCAGCTCGAGTAATTTTTTTGTAATTGCAAGTCCGAGCCCTGTGCCTCCAAACCTGCGGGTGATGTCTTTATTCTCCTGACTGAACTGTTCAAAGACCATAGAAATATTTTCACTGTCGATCCCGATCCCCGAATCTTTTACTATAAATTTCAAACGTGCTCCTTCAAACGTATAGTTCACAAGCTCAACATTAACTTTCACAATTCCCTTTTCGGTGAATTTGATCGCATTTGAGATCAGGTTATTCATGATCTGGGACAAACGTAACGGGTCGGTTAGGAATGCACCTGACACACTCGAGTCTAATTGCAGTGTTATATCCTTTTGCCTTGCTTCCGATAAATGTGTTTGAACGATCGATCTGACCAAATGATCAATGTTAACCGGAATCATTTCCAGTTCGATTTTTCCCGATTCAATTTTATTGAAGTCTAAAATATTATTGATCAGTCCCATTAAATTTTCAGCTGAAAATTTCAGAACATTCAGATTTTCCATCTGGTCTGGTCTTGGGTTATCTCTGATCAGCAGATTGCTGATGCCGATCACCGAATTCATTGGCGTGCGAATTTCATGACTCATACTCGAAAGAAAATCACTTTTAGCAAGAGAAGCTTTTTCTGCAATATTTTTTGCAATGATGAGTTCCTTTTCAATTTCCTTTATACGTGAAATATCCCGGATAGCTCCGTCATAATAGGAGTTTCCGTTTGTATTAGTTGTTAAGCGGCAACTTATAAGACACCAGAAAATTGTGCCGTCTTTTTTTCTGAACTGAACTTCTTCATTCGTAAATGAGCCGCTAAAGTTTATTTTATCAAGCAATGAATTTCGTACTCCCGAATCCAAATAATCGAATACAAGTTCTGATTTAAGCACGTCATCAACCGAAGCATATCCAAAGGTAACAGCAAATGCATTATTAACATATATCAGTCGTCCTTCACGTTCGCTGCGATAAATCCCTTCGGTAATATTCTGGTTAATGGAACTAAGAAGTTGCTGGCTGTTTACCAATTCATCCTGTGATTTTTTTTGTTCGGTAATATCTGTATGCGTTCCGATAAAACGCAGAGCTTTTCCATTATTGTCAAATGAACGGACTTTTCCTTTACTGTAAATCCATTTGTACGAATCGTCTTTACAACGCATCCGGATCACATTTTCATAATACTCTGTTTCTCCGTCAAAATGTTTTTGTACTAATTCTTTGGCATTTGCAAGATCATCAGGGTGAATATGATTATCCCAATCAGCAAGTGAATTAAAAAGGGTGGTCTCGTCATAGCCAAGCATTTTTTTCCATTGTGGCGAAAAATAAACTTCTCCTGTTGCAATATTGTAATCGAAAACCCCTTCCTGATTATTGCTTAATGCAAAATTCCAGCGCTCTTCTGCTTTATTTATATCTGCTTGTTTTTGCAAAAGTTCACTTTCTGTTTTGTAGTTCACTTCACTGATGATAAATAAAATTATTGTGGCTGATACTAATCCGATCAACAAATTTATTAATGATAAGACATCAGTATGTTCTTGTCTGTATAGTAAAATACCAAGCCTCGGTGTAAGTGTTGTAAAATTAGTAAGGTACAGACACAGAAATGTAAACGCAAGAATCAATATCCGTTCTTTGCGATGGTCAGGTCTTGTTATAAGAAAATTTGAAAGTAACAAAGGGAAATAGAATGCATATGTTTTAACAGAATTTGTATATCCGTTATCAAACAAAAGCATCATGAAATTGGAAGTTAATGCAAAAATAAAAATGGAAAGGGACTTATTTTTCCTGAATACAAAAAAGTTGTTGATCGCAAAAATACATGCCGCAATTCCGAATATCCATAGATATGGCTGCGATAAAATAGGGTACAGGTAGAAAATAAAAAACAGACAAACAGCAACTGAAACGGAATTGAAATAAAAAAGTATTTTTTCCTGCTTATTCATCGACCCGAATATAAGGTATTTCTCCCCATATTTTATCAACTTCATAAAAGAGAAATCCATTTTTAGCAATAAGCGGAGATGAAATATTATTGGTGTATAAACCTCCTGTTCCAAGTCCTTGTGGCATCTTAGTTTTAAAGGTTGAAGTCCATTGGGCTATCGCATTCAAACCAATGTTTGATTCGAGTGCTGATGTTGCCCACCAGCCTGTTTTTAACTCTTCGCAAACAGAGATCCATTTTTCGCAGAGTGTGAAACCACCAATAAGTGTTGGTTTTAAAATGATATAGGCCGGCTTAATAAACTGAAGTAATTTTTTTCCATTGTTAAATACATCAACCCCGATCAGTTCTTCATCAAGAGCAATTGCAATTTTTGATTTCGCACAAACCTCCTGCATGATTTCATGTTGTTTTTGTTTTACCGGTTGCTCAACAGAATGAATTCCGAAGCGGGAAAGTTCTTTCAGTTTTTGAGTAGCTTCGTCATTTTTAAAAGCACCATTTGCATCCAAACGGATCTCGATTTTACTATCAGAATATTTTTTTCTGACGGTTTCAAGCATCCGGCATTCTTCATCAAAATCGAGTGTACCTACTTTAAATTTAATGCAGGTAAATCCGCTTTCTATTTTTTTCCATGCTTCATTCAGCATATTTTCAGTACTGTCCATCCATACCAATCCATTGATTGGAATAGGTTCTCCGTGAATAAATCCGGTACCGAACAAAATATGCTGATGTGATGTTTCAATTTCTTTCAATGCACATTCGAACGCAAAACGAATACTTGGAAATTTTTCCAGATCAAGATCCAGCGGATGAATTCCTTCATTGATAAATGAACAGAATGATTTTATCTTTTCTTCAAGATCTTCAACCGCATCTATGCTCAAACCTTTTAATGGCGCAGCTTCACCGGTTCCTGTTTCAGAGTTATGTGTCAAGGAAATATAAAACACTTCATGTGTTCGCATTTCTCCGCGTGATGTGCGCGAAGGTTTTATGAATTGTAATTCGTGTTTTTTATAGGAAGCCGAATAGTTCATTTTACAATATTCATAATTCCGTCAACGGTATTCCAGATCTGAGCTGTAGAATTTGTAACGGCATAAAAAAACACAAACAGTAACGTACCAAGAGAAAGTTCTTTCAGAAATTTGTTGTATGCCTGTGAAGGCTCTGTTTTCAATACATCCACCAGATTTTTGATAATGAACATTGCAGCAGGAAACTGAAAAAAAATCACCCAATTAAAGTTATGCATGAAGCTGTAAATGTACAAGAACAGCAATGCAGCAACTATCAAAAAAGAATGATAGATCCGTGCATTTTTTAAACCAAGTTTTACAGGAATGGTATTCTTTCCGGATGTTTTATCATTCTCAATATCACGGATATTATTGGTGTTTAGAACAGCTGTGCAAAGCAACCCGATTGCAGATGCAGGTAACAGAATCAGCATATCATTTGAAGGATTGAATTGAAAATGCGTGTTTAATAAGAATGTCCCAACAACTGCCACCGGGCCAAAAAAAATGAAGACGGCAATATCTCCCAAACCGCTGTAGCCATAGGCATTTTTGCCAACTGTATATTTTATTGCAGCGATGATTGCAATAATTCCAATGATGAGAAACAGCAGAAAATTATAATTCAAATTTCTATCTGTTGCTTTATAAAGCAGGCTGATTCCAAACAACAAGCAGCAGACCACAAAGAATATAATAGCTGTCCGCATTTGCTTCGGTGTAATGTTCCCGCTTTGCAATGCGCGCATGTTTCCAAGACGTTTTTCTGTGTCTGTTCCTTTGGTAAAATCACCATAGTCGTTGGCGAGGTTGGATAAAATTTGCAGGAAAACAGCAGTGATAAAGCATAAAAACGTAACGGTATAATCCATTGAATGATGAAGATCAGCAAGGCTTGCACCCATGAGTACAGCAGCACTCGCGAGCGGAAGCGTACGAAGGCGGAGTGCAGAGATCCATGTTTTTAGTTGGCTCATAAAATGTAAATGCGAAAGTAATGCAAAAGGTTTTATAAGGTTAACTCAACTTGGTTAACTTCGCAAAATAATTTTTTGATAAAACAGTTGTTCAATAGAAATAATGAACAACGAACATTGAATAACGAATGATGAAGTATTGAACACTTCAATATTCAGCGTTCACTATCGATAGTAAAGACTTCATTTAAACATTCAATTTTGACATTCGAAGAACTAAACCTGAATACACCAATCCTCAGAGCCTTAACCGACCTGGAGTTTATAAACCCGACTCCTGTTCAGGCCCAGTCTGTTCCGGTTGTGATGTCGGGCAGAGATGTGGTGGGCATTGCACAAACAGGTACCGGAAAAACATTTGCGTATTTGCTGCCTGTTTTGCGCCTATTAAAATTCTCTGAACAAAAACATCCGAGAGTTTTAATTCTGGTTCCGACACGCGAACTTGTTTTACAGGTGATTGCAGAAGTTGAAAAACTTACAAAATATATGACTGTGAGGGTTGGTGGGGTTTATGGTGGAACAAACATCAATACACAAAAAAAACTGGTGTTCAATGGCCTCGATATTTTGGTGGCAACACCCGGAAGGCTGATCGATCTGGCTTCTATCGGCTCATTGAAATTATCATCAATTCAAAAGTTGGTAATTGATGAAGTGGATGAAATGCTGGAGCAGGAGTTTCGTGCACAGCTCACATTGATATTGGATATGCTGCCACCAAAGAGGCAGAACATTTTATTTTCGGCAACACTATCGCATGAAGTAGAAAAAATATTTACCCGTTTTTTTAACAATCCTGTAAAAATTGAAATTGCTGCACATGGAACACCGCTCGAAAAAATTATTCAGAAAGCGTATCATGTTCCAAACTTTACTACCAAAATAAATTTGCTCGAATATCTTTTAAAAGAGGATGATTCGATGACTAAAGTTTTGGTGTTTGCCTCAACGATCAAACAGGCCGACAGGTTATTTGAGCAACTCCATAAAAAGTTTCCGGGTGAGATAGGCATCATTCATTCACGCATGTCGCAGAACAACCGGTTTGATGCTCTCGAAAAATTCGAAGCGGGGAAATGCATGGCGCTGATCGCAACAGATGTGGCAGCCCGCGGCCTGGATATTTCGGATGTAACGCATGTGATAAATTTTGATACACCGGATATTGCGGGAGATTATATTCATCGCATCGGAAGAACAGGAAGAGCAGGAAAAATTGGTATTGCTATTACCTTCATCAATAAAGTTGAAGAAGAATATTTTGAGGCAATTGAAGCGTTAATGAAGTTAAAAATTCCGATCGAACGGTTGCCAAAAGAGGTTGAAATTTCTAAAATTATTTCTGCGTTTGAAAAACCAATTACCACCGGAAAAAATTATTTGAAAGCAGTTGAAAAGAAAAAAACTACACCAGTTGTTCACGAGAAAAAACAGAAAAATCAGAAAGTGCAATTGGGAGGACCACGCAGAAGGAATCCATTAAAAACGAAATCGAGAAACCGTGCAGTGGAAAGAAATCGTGCTAAAAAGAGAAAAGGATAGAGATATTTAATTGTGTTCTTTGTGTTTTTCTTTGTGAATCTTGTGGTAAAAAAAGTAATCACAAAGTGCACTAAGTTTTTTCACTAGGGCACAAGAATTAATCCTTCAGCCAGATCTGCGGATCAATTTTCTGCTGCATTTTCCAAACCTCAAAATGAACCTCGGTCACGTCTTCTTCATCCGTCATCACCGTACCGATCGCGTCTTTGATATTCAGTTCTTTTCCTTCTTTTATTCCGGGACTCAGTGTCGCAATTTTTGCATACGCAGTAAAATATTTACCGTGACTTACGATTACCACTTTGCCCATTCCAGGAACAGGGAAGATACCTTTAACTGTCCCTTTAAACACACAGCGAACAGTGGCTCCGGGCTGTGTGGCGATATCCACTCCGTTATTGTTTACCATCACACCTTTTAATGTCGGATGCGCATGCTGACCAAATTCTTCGGAGATATATCCTTTCTCAACCGGCCATGGTAATTTGTTTTTATTCTCTTCGAAGTCGTTTGAAATTTTCAAAACCTCAGGAGTAAGATACATTTCTGTGGAAGAAGTTTTTACAATTTCTTTTTTTGCTGTAGCTCCGGGTGTTGCTGCTTTTGCGGCTAATTCCTTTTTGCGTGCTTCTTCTTCTTTTCTTCGTGCCTCTTCAATTTCACGTGCAATGAGATCTTCGATGGTACGGTTTAATTTCTTCGCAGCTTTTTCATTTTCGGCAAGTTGTTTTCTCAATTCTTTTTCACGTTTCTGGAGAACAGTCAGTACTTCACCTTCTTCTTTTTTATCGCCTTCCAGTTCTTTTTTCTCATCTTCTTTCAAATTGATGAGCGCCATTTTTTCTTTCTTGTTTTCGAGCAACTCATTCAGTTGCATGATGAGTTCATTCTGTTTCTTCAAAATAAGTTCTGCCTGATGCCTGCGGTAATCGCCATATTGATTAAGGTATTGGATACGTTTTACTGCCTGATTAAAACTTTTTGAAGAGAAAATAAAAAGAATTTTATCATATACATTTCTCGCTTTGTATGCTGCAAGAATATTTTTAGCATAATCATCTTTTAACTGTGCAAGATCATTTTTGAGTTTTGTAATTGTATCGTGGTGCTGGTCGATCTGAGAACTGATAACAGCGATCTGTTGCTGCACATTATTGATAATGTTTTCACGTGTTTTTATCTGACGTGAAATAGCCTTGAGTTGTTTCAGGGAATTTGTTTTTTTGCTTCTTGTTTCTTCGAGAACTTTTTTTGTATCCTGAATTTTTGCAACAAGTTCCTTCCGTTTTTGTTCAAGATCCTTTCGTTGTATATGTGGCTGCTGGGCAAATGGAATGACAGCAAGCAAAAGGATGCATGCTGTTATTATAAATCTATGGCCTGATAATTTCATAACTGCCCGGAATGGTAAATGATGATTCTTTCTTTTTCTCGAACGCAAAGTTGCTCAGCTTGAATTTACATTCCATATTTTTTTCTGCCCTGATGTTGATATTCAAAACAGACGGATAATAATTGGTGCCATCCATTACCGGATTACCGTATTCAACAGTTAGTTGCTGTCTGCTGTTGCGGTTTTCAATACTATTTTTTACCAGCTTCAGCGAAGTGTTGTAAAAGGCTGTTTGTTTTAACGAATCGAGAATTGTGTAAATAATGATGTTGGATAAAACCGTATCGGCAATACTTTGCTTCTCGTCATTTCTAAAAACCGGATTTCCAATGATAAGTTGTTGCAGTTGATGTAAGCTGAGATTTGCTTTGGTAAATTTTTTAATAAAGTTGTAGTCGGTAATTACACACTGCCTGTGAACCCTGTCGAGGATATAAAGAGAATCGGGTGTAATTTTCATTCTGAAAGGTTCGAATCCGAATAACACATTTACGCTCATCCAGATATACTGATCTTTTTCCATCACGATGGAAATATCAAAATTCTGATCGTTGCTGAGGTCTTTAAATTCGACTTCACTTTTTACCGAATAGTAGTTGAAGTTATTTTCATTCAGGTTTATTTTCTGAACGAGCAATTCAGTTGAAGAAGGTTTTGCAATAACGGGCGGGGTATATATTCCGGAAACTGCTTTTTTTGTCGTACAGCTTTCAGAAATAATAAAAGAAATACAGAGGCAGATAAAAAACAGTACTCTATTCATACCACTTCCCTTCACTTATTTTTTTATCAAGAAATTCGCCAGTTCCGCCAAGTTCTTTTGAGCGTTTCCAGTTTTTGAGCGCTTCATCTTTCTCATTCATATGATACAATACATCACCGAGATGTTCGAGTACCTCTGCATTATTTGGAGTTATGGTAAGCGATTTTTCAATATATTCTTTTGCTTTCGCAAAGTCTTTTCTGCAAAACAGGATCCAGCCGTAAGTATCCATGAATGATGAATTTTCCGGTTCGAGTTCGAGCGAATGTTTCGACATTTCTTCCGCCTTGTCAAGTTTTGTTTTTCGCAAACTTAAAAAGTAGGCATAATTATTAAGCGCATACGAATTATTTGCATCAAGCTTCAACACCTCTTCAAATGCAGAGTCGCAGGCATTGTATCGTTTCAGATAATGGGCAGCATCACCCATCGTGGAATACAATTGAATGAGTGTTTCTTTATGATCTGCAGCATATTCAATTCCTTTTTGAGCTGCGGTAAACGCTTTGTCGTATTCTTTCATTTGAATTGCTGCAAGAGAAAGATACACATAGAAAATCGGTTCGGAAGGAAAATATTCAAGTGCCTGTTCGCAATCGTTTTGCAGATAAATATTGTTTCGCAGTTCCGAACTGCAAAATATAATTTGCTGCCAGGCCATTATCATTGATGGTTCAATGGATGTTGCCTTAAGATAATAATTGCGTGCAGATTCAAAATCTTTATCCTGATAATAGAGGTCGGCAAGGAGCATGAATGCTGAAGGTTCTGATGGGTTTGCCTGAATAAAAATATTGGCGAGATCAAAACAACGGTCGTGCTGGTTTTCAAAATCGCGCGAAGCAATAAATGAAACCAGCATCTGAAGCTTTGATTTTACATCAATTGACGGACTTGCAACACCTGCTTTCAGATGGGAATAATAGTTTTCCTTATCACCTGCTGAATGATAATAATCGGCAAGGGCGAAATGTGCCGATCCGTTTGCAGGATCTTTTTTCAGCACATCATTATATAACTCAACACCTTTTTGTGTTTTGTTATTTGCCATATACAGATCAGCAAGCATTCCAACATAGCGTTGATCTTGCGGGTATGCTTTGATGAGCTTTTCAATTTCCCTGATCGCTTTTTTTAGTTTGTTTTGTGCCAGGTAGATCTGTTCTTTTTGTTTGATGACCTCCTCATTCAGCCCTGTTACTTTTTCAATTTTGTCGAGCGCTTTTATCGCTTTTTTATATTCTTTGGCAAGAACATACATATATGCCGCCTCAATTTCCATTCCTGCATCTTTATCCATTTCAGCAGCCTTTTCGAATACCGGAGCCGCTTCTTTATATTTTTTCTGCTGACGATAAACTTCAGCGAGTTGTTTTTTATACCATGAATTATTTTCGTCAAAGCTTACTGCACGTTTTGCATACAATTCCGCATCTTCAAAAAGTTGTTTTTCGAAGTAAATACGACTCAGCATATAATTTACAGCAGCATTATCGGGCTGAAGAGTAAGGCAAGCTTTAAATAATTTGATTGACTCATCAAAATTATTCAGTATCTTTTCTTTGTTGGCATTGATATAATTTCTGTCGAATTCGAGTTGCTGGTATTCGGAAAGTGGTTTTGATTTTTGAGCAAAAACAGGCAATGCAATCATCAAAGATGAAATGACAAGGACAATTGTTTTAAAATAGTTGCAGACTTTCAATGAGGTCAGGTAGTTGTTGTATAATCTCCGATACTCAGGTCTTTTGCTTCTCCTGTAAATTCAACATAACTGCCGATCATGGCATTATCTATCACCGCGTTTTTTATTTTGGTATTGCTTTGAATAATACAATTTCCAACAACCGAATTTTCAATTGTCGTTCCTTCACCAATAGATGCAAAAGGGCCAACAACAGCTCTTTTCAATTTCACATTTTTGCCAATAAATGATGGTTGTATGATAGTAGAGTTTTCAGATGAAACAGAATCATCAACGAGCTTTTCTTTTGCATCATGCATAAACTGAAGAATGCGTGAATTGGTATAAACTGTTGAGTTTTTATTTCCGCAATCGAGCCATTCCGTTACTTTTCCGGGTTCAAATTTATACCCTTTCTGTTTCATGTTTTCGAGCGCGTTGGTAAGCTGGTATTCTCCCTTTTCTTTAATATCATTATCAAGAAGATATTGCATTTCACTGCGTAAATATTCACCGTCTTTAAAATAATATATTCCAATGATGGCAAGATCGGAAACAAATGTCTGAGGTTTCTCTATAAAATCAGTAATGATATTATTGCTATCAACTTTCACCACACCAAATGGTTTCGGATCATCCACTTTTTGCACCCAGATAATTCCGTCTTTATTTCTGTTGAGTTTGAAATCAGCTTTAAACAATGTATCAGCAAAAACAACAAGCACATTTCCAACAAGAGACTCTTTAGCACACATGATCGCATGAGCTGTTCCAAGAGGTTCATCCTGATAATAAATACTCCCTTTGGCACCAAGTTTCGCAGCAATAGCGATCAGTTTTTTCTCTGTTTCAGCTCCGAAATTTCTGCCGATAACATAAGCCACTTCTTCAATACCTTCTCCGCAAACTGCTTCCAGATCTTCAATAATTTTTTGCACGATTGGTTTTCCGGCAACCGGTATAAGTGGTTTCGGAATTGTTAATGTATGCGGCCTCATGCGTTTGCCCATACCTGCCATCGGTACTATTATTCTCATTTTATGTTTTAGCTGTTAGCAGAAATAGTATTTATTTTTTTATTTCCCACTTCGTAATTCCTACTTCTTAATTTATTTTCCTGTGCTTCCATATCCTCCTTCACCTCTGGTTGTTTCGTTAAGTTCTTCTGCCATTTTCCAGTTTATCTTTTCATGTTTCGAAATGATTATTTGTGCAATACGGTCACCGTTTTTCACTTCAAATTTTTCTTCCCCTAAATTTATCAAAACCACTTTCACTTCTCCGCGATAATCGGAATCAATTGTTCCCGGAGAATTTAGAACAGTAATTCCATACTTGAGTGCAAGTCCGCTTCGCGGGCGAATCTGTGCTTCGTAACCCTCAGGAATTTCCATAAATATTCCGGTTGGAATTAATGCACGTTTCATTGGCCCGATCACAACAGCATCTGTTAAACTTGCACGCAGATCCATACCTGCCGAATGAATCGTTTCATACGAAGGTAAAGGATTACAGGACTTGTTTACGATTCTTATTTCCATCGGGTCACTCTAGTGTGAAGCGGGCGAAGTTAGCAATTTATCTTTTTTAACAAACATATAAACTGCTGCAAGAAATATCAAAAAAAGTATGGAATTTATGCAGAGGGAAAAGAGCATTTTTCCGGGATAAAAATAGATGCGGCTATACCATCCTGCAATGAATAAGATCATAGCAAGACTTGAAAAAGTGAGTGCTCTTTTAACATGATATGTTATCGGATAATATTTCATTCCCATAAAATAGCAAATCACCATCATGCTGAAATAACAAATAAAAGTTGCCCATGCCGAACCGACATAACCAAACACGGGGATCCATAAAATATTTAACACAATCGTGATCCCTGCACCAATCATGGAAATAAGAGCACCTTTATTGGTCTGGTCGGAAAGTTTGTACCAGATAGAAAGATTGTAATAAATGCCAAGGCAAACATTGGCAAGCAATAGAACCGGAACAATTTTTAACCCTTCGTAATAGGGTTTGTCAATAAAATATTTAAACACATCAATAAATAAAGTTACAAGAAGAAAAATGCCCAAACATACGATCACGAAATAATCCATCACCTGGGCATAAATTGTTCTTTTATCGGTTGACTTTGCATGAGAAAAAAAGAAGGGTTCGGCTGCATACCGAAATGCCTGAATAAATAAAGTAATGAGAATGGAAAGTTTATAATTTGCCGAATAAATTCCCAGTTGCGCCATCGAATCATTTCCGGCCGGTAACAAATATTTCATTATTGCACGGTCCAGCGTTTCGTTTACCATTCCTCCCAAGCCAACCACCAGCAAAGGCAGTCCGTAAATGATCATTTTTCTCCAAAGCACCGGATCAAATCCCTTTTTTATCTGTAAAATTTCTTTGAATAATAATGGAATGGTAATAATACTTGAAACTAGATTTGAAATAAAAACATAACCAACTCCGACTGAAGGATCGTAAAACGGAAGGGTAATATGCGAACCTTTTAACAAATACGGGCATAGCAGAAGGAAATAAACGTTGAGCAGAATATTTGAAAAAATATTTATATTCTTAACAATGGCAAATTTTATCGGGCGGCTTTGCTGGCGCAACAATGCAAATGGAATACTTGCAATAGCATCGAGACCGAGAATAAGTGCGAAGTAAATAATGTATTCGGGATGGGTTGGATAACGGATGGTATTTGCAATTGGCTGCGCAAACGCACTCATTCCAAACATAAAAATAATGGATGTTATACAAATGGAAATGAATGCGGTTGAAAAAACTTTTTCTTTTTTATCTTCATCCTGGGAAAAACGAAAAAATCCGGTCTCCAGTCCATATGTTAAAACAACAATCAGAAACGTGACATACGCGTATAATTCTCCAACCACACCATATTCAGCCGGATTGAAAACGCGCACTTGCAGTGGTACAAGGAGGTAGTTAACCAGCCTTCCGAGAATGGTACTCACGCCATAAATGGCGGTTTGTGATGCAAGTTTTTTTAGCTGACTCAATTCAAAAAATTCGTAGATTCAAATTAGAAGATTAATTCTTGTATTAACGAAAACGGTTATTCACACTTCTTTATTTTGTGTACAATCCGGAATGGATTTGCATAAAAATTCCATTCATACAGTATAACGGGCGTCTGAATTTTTTTGCTAAAAATAAAAAATTGAAATTAATATGTTTGAAATAACCCATTATCTAAACCATGAAAAAATTTTTCAAAATCACAGGCATCATCCTGGGGGTGCTGCTACTCATTGTCGTCTGCTTCGTTACCTATATCTATGCTGACGGAATTCCAAAATACACTGCAAAAAAAATTGATCTGAAAGTGGAGATCACTCCTCAGCGTGTTGAACAGGGGCACAAGATCGCAACGATGGAATGCATTGCCTGTCATGCCGGCCCTGATGGCAAATTAACGGGACGTCAGTTAACGGAGTTACCAAAAGAATTCGGAACAGTTTATTCAAGGAATATAACAAGCGATCCTGAAAAGGGAATTGCATCTTGGACTGACGGAGAAATTTATTATTTGCTTCGAACCGGTATCAAACGCGATGGACAGTACATTCCTCCGTACATGGCAAAATTTCCAAATGCATCGGATGAAGATCTGTATAGCGTGATCGCATGGTTACGTTCGGATCAGGTTCAAAAAACAAATGAAGAGCCACCAGAATCTCAACCTTCTTTTCTTACAAAATTTTTATCGCATGTTGCATTTAAGCCGATACAATTTCCTGAGAAACCAATCCTGATGCCGGATACAAACAATGCGGTTGAGCATGGAAGATATTTAGCCAATGGAATTTATCATTGCTTCCCATGTCATTCGGCAGATTTCAAAACGCTTAACATTGCAGAGCCTGAAAAGACAGGCGGATTTTACGGTGGCGGAAATAAAATGCCAGGACTGAACGGTGAAATTATTACAACCCGTAACCTCACATTTGATGAAACAGGAATTGCAAGTTTCAGCGAAGATGATTTTATTCAGTCGGTAAAATACGGAAAGAAAAAAGGTGGAGGACAATTGCGTATGCCAATGTTTCCGCATATTCTGTTAACGGATGTAGAAGCAAAACATATTTTTGCTTACCTGAAATCAGTTCCGAAAATTCACAATAAAATTGATTATTGATCTGAGATATTTTTACAGCAAAATCCAAAAAATGTGCAGCGATGAGTTGCACATTTTTTTTATACCGAATGTACGGCCTGTGTTATTTTTTTGATGAGCGAAGGATCTTTTTCAAATGCATTTCCTACAACAACGATATCAGCTCCTGCTTTGCAGGCATCAATGGCTGCTTCGGGTGTGCGGATGCCACCGCCAACAAAAATAGGTGCGTCAACATTTTTTCGCACTGCTCTGATAATATTTTTTGAAACCGGATTTTGAGCTCCGCTTCCGGCATCCATATAAATTATTTTCAGTCCGAGCATTTCACCTGCCATTGCCGTGGTTGCAGCAATAGAGGGTTTATCGGCCGGAATAGGCGTAGTGTGGCTCATATAAGAAACAGAAGTAATTCTTCCTCCGTCTATCAGCATGTAACCGGTTGGAATAACTTCGAGTTTACTTTTTTTCAGCATTGGTGCCGCAATTACATGCTTGCCAATAAGCAGGTCAGGATTTCTTCCCGAGATCAGCGAAAGAAACAAAATCGCATCGGCATCATCGCTTATTTGCATCACACTTCCGGGAAATAATAACACAGGAATTTTTGTGTGTGCCTTAATAACACTCACACATCGTTCGAAGAATCCGTTTGTAATGAGACTGCCACCCACCAAAATGAGATCAGCACTGGCTTTGTTGCATAGTTTACAGGTTGCGGCAAGATCCTTCTCGTCTGCAATGCTGTCGGGGTCTAACAAAACAGCCAACAACTTTTTGCCTTTCCCTTTGTTTTCAAGTAAGGCGTTTAGTATTTGATTTTTCAAAGCAATAAATGTATTAAAAAAAGGACAAGCACTTGATTTTGAAACGCTTTATCATCTGCGTAAATCCTTGGCAAATAAACAACTTTTTAAACAAATATTTTCTTATTCACAGCTAATCGTTCAGCATTATCTAAGGAAATAAATTTTTATGTCGTGTACATGTGGAAAATGAGATTTGATTAAAAATATTAATGAGACCACTTTTGGATAAAAACCCCCTAAGATTTTTTTTAGGTTTAATTAACGTTTTCGAAACAATCAAATTAACGAAACAAGAATGAGCAACAAGTCGGCAAAAAAGATTGAGCAAAAAGGGCTCCGCATTGATCGCTTCTTTACTAAAGAAGGAGTAAGTCCATTCGACATGTTTGAATATGATTACCGGACATCGGTGATCAAAAATCCGAACGGAACGAAAGTTTTTGAAATGACGAACGTGGAAGTGCCGAAAGCGTGGAGTCAGGTTGCTACCGATGTGCTTGCACAAAAATATTTTCGTAAAGCAAGTGTTCCGCAACCGGATGGTTCGAAAGGAACAGAATCTTCTGTAAAACAAGTTGCACACCGCATGGCCGACTGCTGGATGCAATGGGGAGAAAAATATAATTATTTTGATTCGCGTGATGATGCACAGACTTTTTATGAAGAGTTGGTGTATATGGTCATTGGTCAGTATGCCGCACCAAATTCTCCGCAATGGTTCAATACCGGTTTATTCAGCTCGTATGGAATTTCAGGAAATCCGCAAGGACATTATTTCGTAAATCCGAAAACAGGGAAACTCGAGCGCTCAACTTCAGCATACGAACGCCCACAACCTCATGCATGTTTTATTTTGTCGGTTGAAGATGATCTTGTAAACGAAGGTGGCATCATGGATCTGTGGGTTCGCGAAGCACGTATCTTTAAATACGGTTCGGGTGTGGGAACAAATTTCTCACGCATCCGCGGAGCCAACGAAAAACTTTCAGGTGGTGGAACATCATCGGGTTTGATGAGTTTCCTGAAAATTGGTGACCGTGCTGCAGGCGCAATAAAATCAGGTGGTACAACAAGACGTGCTGCCAAAATGGTTTGCCTCGATCTTGATCACCCCGAAATTATTGAGTTCATCAACTGGAAAAAAAATGAAGAGAAAAAAGTAGCCGCATTGATCGCTGCAGGTTATCCGAGCGATTATGAAGGTGAAGCATATCAAACGGTATCCGGACAAAATTCAAATAACTCTGTTCGTATTCCGAACGAATTTTTCAAATCACTGGAAGAAGGAAAAGACTGGGAACTGAAAGGAAGAAGCAATGGCAAAGTGATGAAGACTGTTCCTTCCGGAGAAATGTGGGATCTGATCGCAGATGCTGCATGGGCTTGTGCCGATCCCGGAGTGCAATACGATTCAACGATAAACGAATGGCATACATGTCCTGAAGGTGGACGCATCAATGCTTCCAATCCATGCTCGGAATATATGTTCCTCGATAATACAGCGTGTAATCTGGCATCGTTGAACTTAATGAAATTCTTCAATACCGAAACACTCGAGTTTGATGTAAAAGCATACGAACATGCTTCACGTCTCTGGACGATCGTGCTCGAAATATCAGTGTTGATGGCGCAGTTCCCTTCTAAAGAAGTTGCACAACTTTCGTATGAATACCGCACACTTGGTTTGGGATACGCGAACATGGGAACGATTTTAATGGTTGCAGGCATCCCTTACGATTCACCAAAAGCATTTGCAATTTGCGGAGCATTAACAGCAATACTGAATGGCGTTTCGTATCAGGCTTCGGCAGAGATGGCAAAATATCTCGGGCCGTTTGCAAAATTCAAAGAGAACAAAAAACACATGATGCGTGTGATGCATAATCACCGCTTCGCAGCATACAATGCAACTTCCGAAACATATGAAGGATTAACAGTAAAACCGGTAGGTATCGATCCGAAATATTGTCCTGATTATTTATTGAAATCAGCATGCGATGCGTGGGATAAAGCAGTGCAAATGGGAGAGAAATACGGTTACCGCAATGCACAGGCAACAGTTATCGCACCAACAGGAACGATAGGTCTTGTAATGGATTGCGATACTACAGGCATCGAGCCTGATTTTGCACTGGTAAAATTTAAAAAATTATCAGGCGGAGGATATTTCAAAATTATTAATCAATCTGTTCCCGTTGCATTACGCAACATGGGTTATACTCCTGCCGAAATTGATGCGATCATTCAGCATGCTACAGGTTCGGCAACGTTGAAAAATGCACCGCATATCAATTTTGAATCATTGGCGTTCCGTGGATTTACTGCCGATGAAATTGAAAAATTAGACAAAGGTGTTGCAGGTGCATTTGAAATTGGATTTGCATTTAACCAATGGGTGGTTGGTGAAGAATGTTTGCAACGCCTTGGTTTTACAGCGGAAGAATACAACAGTTCGAAATTTAATTTATTACGCAAACTCGGTTTCACCAAAACAGAAATTGAAGAAGCGAATGATTTCATTTGCGGAACAATGACCGTTGAAGGTGCGCCATTCCTGAAAGATGAACATCTTCCTGTTTTTGATTGCGCAAATAAATGCGGAAATAAAGGCGAACGTTTTATCGCTCCGCAAGGACATATTCGCATGATGGCAGCAGCGCAACCTTTCTTAAGCGGTGCAATTTCGAAAACGATAAATCTTACCAACGAAGCAACTGTTGACGATATCAAAGATTGTTATTTCTTAAGCTGGAGTTTAGGATTAAAAGCAAACGCTTTGTATCGTGACGGATGTAAATTATCGCAACCGCTCAGCAATAAATCGGATGTGAAAGATGAAGAAGAATTGCATGAAGCAGTTGAACTTGCATTGGGCGTAGATGCACACAAGCCGGTTAACGAACTTACTCCTGAGCAGGTTATTGAAGCTGCACAGGCCATATTGAATAAAGCACACGACACCACTTTCAAACATAAACTTGCAGGTGTTGTGGCACGCAAAACATTACCGGGAAAACGCGGAGGATTCACGCAGAAAGCAACCGTTGGCGGACAAACAATTTTTGTTCGCACAGGTGAATATGAAGACGGAACATTGGGAGAAATTTTTGTTGATCTTCACAAAGAAGGAGCAACATTGCGTTCACTGATGAATTGTTTCTCGATAGCTGTTTCGCTTGGATTGCAATACGGTGTGCCGCTCGAAGAGTATGTAGAGAAATTTACATTCACACGTTTCGAGCCTGCAGGAATGGTTGTGGGTCACGAGAATATCAAGAACTCAACATCCATCATCGATTATATTTTCCGTATGCTGGGATTCGAATACCTGAGAAGAGAAGATCTTGTTCATGTTCCTCCGACAGAATCGCAGCGCCAGAATTTAGCAGTAAATCAACAACAGAAAAAAGCACAGGATGCAGTGAGTAATATTATCAATGAACCCTCGCCTGCAGCATTGATCAAACCAATGCCGATCCCTGTTCCGGTAGAAAAAAATCCACCTGCTGGTGAAACAGCAGTGGCAGCAAACCAGGTTTCGGAGTATCTGAAAAGTTTTGGAGATTCACCGGCTTGCCCGAGTTGCGGACACTTAACCGTGCGCAGTGGTGCATGTTATAAATGTTTGAATTGCGGAACGCAGACGGGTTGTAGTTAAGCCGTCTATAGTATAGAGATTAAGGAAAGCCTTGCCATGCAGGGCTTTCTTCTTTTATCGAAATCAAATTGGTTTAGAGACCATCTAAATTAATAGGCTCCACATTATATTAAGCCGTTTTCCTAAGTCAGAAATTTTGTTATTTTGTGAATAATCTGTTACTTTGGTGTCTAAAAAAATCCTGAAAAATGTTTTTTGCTGAAAAATCAGATAATGTATCATTAACAACATACCTTGAACTTGTAGATCAACTTTTGGAAAAAAAGGATGATACGTACAAGAGTTTGATCGATAAAATTATTATGGCTACAGCTGAAGCATCCTCCTCCAATGGAGAAAAACTCAACAAAGTTGATTCAAGTATTTATTCAATAGTTAGCAAACTTTATAACTCCAATAGTTCTTATTTTGCAAATATTCATTCATTACTGGATATTAATAAAACAGTTTATTTGGATTTAAAATCTATTCTTAAATCGTTGTCAACAGCCGAAAATACTCAATATAATATTTTAGATGATACCACAGAAGTTTGAGTTACATCTTGCTCAAGCAGAGTCTTTATTAAATAAAGTTAGTTCATTAAGATTTGAGAATAATCCCAAAAAGAAAAATCATTTTGAACAATTAAAAGATTTTTTTCAAAAAATAAAAAAAGCAGATTACTACTCTTTTAAATCTGAAGATCTTGATAAAGCAAGGCAATGCATTGATTATTTTCTTTTGTGGGACTTAGAGTTCCTTTCACATAGTAGTGACACATCTGTTGTGCCAAATGAATTGATTTTTTGCATAGAAAAAGTTTTGAAAGAATGGATAGATAAATCAGATGAATATATAATTGTAACATCATTAAGTAGTAAATTCATAAGCTATAGTTTTCAATCAATTCCAGATGATAAACTTACCATTTTAGAACCATTCTTGAATGCTAAATTTGGGATAACCTTTAAGCATAAGCTTCTATTAATAAATATGCCTGAACCGTTAACCGGAGATTATTTAGCTAACGTTATTTTGTTTCATGAGATTGGACATTTTATTGATAGAAAACTACGAATCATTGACTTACTTTTTGATAAAGAATCTGGGCTTAAAAGATTGGAGAATAGTGCAAACCCTAATGATAGATTATTATTTCAACAAGCAAAACATCATTATAGAGAATTTTTTTCAGACCTTTTCGCAGCGCAGTACATAGGTGATTCATGCAGTTGCTATATAAACTACATCGCACATAAGCAAAGACAAGTTTTCACACATCCAGGAACAGATAGTAGGATAGCAATCGTTCAAAACTTTTTAAATGATGACAAAAACGAAATAATAGATACAATTCAGAAATATATTAACGAGAGAACAGATAAATATTTACAAAAGAGATTTGTTGAAATTACTGGACAATACGAAAAAGATGTAATGCTTTCCGTTTCAAACAATGCTGAGTTATATTCATTATTTATTAAAGGTTGGGAATGCTGGCTTAACACAAAAAATGATTTTCCAAGAAAACTTAGCTCTGGATTACTTGACGGATATGAACAACTAAATGATCTGATTAGAAAATCAATAAGAGAATTTATGGATGCTGAAAACCAAAAAAGTGAAGCGAAATAAAAAAGAATTAATAATAACTTTCATCGGACAACCCCCACCATGTAACCATATTTCTGCTAATCGTAAAATGGCTTTTGCAATTAACAATTCTGCGCACAGAAGGGGAAATAGATATTGTACCATCATGATGATAAATTATTCTCCAAACTTTTTCACCATCCAATAATAAGTTTAATTGAATCGTATCATTACAGCCACAAGGACATTTAAACACAACCAACCATTCATAACCATCTTCACCAATAATATAAATTGTTTTATTTTCAATAGTATCTGGCAGATCCTCAACATGGATGTAACAGTAATCTAAAGCAGTGTTTTTTTTCTTCTCGTTGCCCTGCTTTATTGATGAGGAAATGCTTTTCGGGACCTTTCGCTTTTTTTCAAACTTTTTCCATATACTTTTTAAGAACCCCATATCCCTTAATTTAATTCCGGCATATTTAATAAAGGTTGCAACTCTCCTCTCCCAATAAATTTACTTAAATATGGGTCAGGTTCACCATCCACCTCGTATTGAATATAAGCATCGGTGAAGCTAATCCTGCTAATAGCAAATTCGGAATTTGGATCATATTTGTATGAATGGATTCTTGCTAAAAAGTCATTTACAGCCATACTCGCAATCTGTGTATTAATGCTGATTACTGCAGGGCTTTCAACTACGACATCAACAATGTATCCGGCTTTTTTTTGCTCTTTATAATATTCAGGATTGGTCCTGAACATAGAGGCAGCTCTTAATTCTTCTTCATTATAAACTCCACGCGTTCTCAAAGAAGAACCTCCCGGTTGCAAATAATGAACAGTTCCCATAATCTGATCTATTCCGCCCTTCTTATCAGAAATTAATTTTACACCTAAATCAAAATAAGGTACAAGATAAAATGTTGCAATTTGATTTAATAAGTGTCTTCCGTCAACACTGTCGACACAGCCAAAAATTATATCACACCCGGCAATCTCATTTATAATAAACTTATCACTGTAAATATTTTGTTTATATGTAATGACATTAGTGTTCAGGCCTATTCTGTCAATAGCATCTTTTAATACATCTACTTTAAATCTTTTTAAATTCGCATCTTCAATCGTTGAATTATAAATCCTATTCAAATTTTTATGTTCAACAATATCCGGATCTATCAATAACAATTCTCCAACACCTAATCGTACAAGTTGTTCTATAAGAGGACTACCAGTACCCGAGCAACCGATTACCGCAATTCTTAATTGTTTTAATTTATTGATTGTGCCTTCACCGAATGCTTGCACTGTTCGTAACTCAAACTCTTCAATTCCGTTTGCGATGTTTGTTGACCAGATTAAAAGATCATCTCCTGCAATATTTACCTTGGTTAAGTTTTCACATTTTAAATTAGGATGAAATATTCTCCCAAAAATTTTGCCGTCAGGCAACATAATTGCACTTGCGTGTGGTTCATCATCATCCATCCATCCGTAAACAGATTCAAATAACTCTTTGTCAGAAATATCATCTGTTTCAGAAAAAGCGTTAAGGCCTCCCGGATGGCTATGAATTTTTAAAATCCCTAAACCTTTTCTTGACGCTTTTTCGAGATAAGGAATAATTATTTTAGTCGACCATTTTATTAAATCGGGTTTTCTGACTGAGCATTGGTCATATGGGATAAGTATCAATTCGTGCACCAACAAACGGGTTTGTGATGTACTCTTTTGTCTTCCACAAAGAGCTATTGCAACCGCTTCTTTTCCATCACCCGGATATAAGTGATCTTGTAAAACACGGTAATCTTTACCTGAAATTGTTAAATTATAATTCATCCTTATTTTTTTAATTCACGTTCCATCCAATAAGTTACCATTTGCAAATGTGTTGAAATATCATCCACTCCCGGTCTCCACGGGTTTTCTCCTGTTCTGTGTCTTGACCACCTTTGCCAGTTTTTTCCCAAAATAGGTTGCCATGCAATTGCACCAATATTTTTATTTGGTATTCTTAATTCCTGTTCAAAATACACCATATCTATTTGTGCAACTGGGTAACCAGGCGCTATCATTAAGGCTAGATTTACCTTTGTTAATGCTATGTTTACGGCATTCACATACCCTTCAGGTACAGGATAATCATGAATAATTAGCCACCTGGCACCTGTGTCATTAATGGTTTCCCAGTTGTAACCGAAGCTTTCAAGAAAGTCAGCATCCTGTTCAGGCAACACAAATTCTCTTCTCATTTTTTAACCTTCAGTTTGGTCAAGAGGAATAGTCATGAATCTTTCAATGCCGGGTTGCGAAAAGCAAACTTTTTCATCATAGTCTACTTTTTTAACAATTCCGCCTTTGAGTTTTTCGTTGAGCTGAAATCTTTCAACAGGCTTTTTATCTGCCAATTCAAGAATTTCTTTTCCGGTCATGCACTCTACTTCAACCTTGTAATAGGTCTTATCAATCCTGATCAGGTACTTATGACCTTTCGGAGGCTCTTTCCCAGACTTAGAATATTCTTCAATGTCTATGTACTCATTATGAACTTCCGGATTGTTGCTTTTTTCGTTTGACATAATTTTTGATTTATATTTACACCTAATAAACGTGTAAGCGTGACGAATCATAATTATGTCGCGTTTATGCGTATATTATAGTAAACGTTGTGACAGAAACAGCTAAAAAATATCGTCCATTAATTGAAGTGTCTGATTGGGAACTTATTCAGACCATGGCTAAGTGGAATTCCATACCTAAAGAGGCGGAATCTACATTTAATGAATTCTACGAACGGTATAGAAGTTTTTTACTAAAAGTATGTAGGAAAGCGTGCCAAGGTTTTGACAGTTCAAACTTGTTAGCAGATGATATTTTTCAGAATGTGTTTATCAAGGTCCGATATAAAGCCTATACTTTTAAACTGAAAGATGATAGCACAAATACAAATATTTCTAAAGATATAAAAGCATGGTTGGCAAGAATTGCAAGAAATGAATTAATAAATTTTTTGAGGAAAAATCCTGATGAAATGGAACTATCAAATCCTTATCGGATAAGAACTCATGAGTTAAATGAAAATCCTATATATGCCGTAACTGAAGAAGATAAAGATGCGGAATCGCTTATTACTAAAAACTCACTTGATTCACTGTTACAACTATTAAATGAGCGCGAAAGTTATATTTTAATGACCTATATGCAGTTTTATGATCCGCATAATCCAAATAAGCATTTGCCGGATGATATATTGAAAGGCGTTTGTTTAAAATTCAATATCAAACCAGGAAACGTTAGAAAGATAAAGGAAAGAGCGATAGAGAAATTAAGAATTGCAGCTAAATAATTTTGAGACTTATGTCAGAGAATAAAAAAGATAAAAAAAACGATCAACTTTTTGAGCACGAGTTTTACAAGGCTTTAAATTTTTACGGTTATCTGCTACCAAATAATTCTAATGATATAGAAAGATTTGAAGAGCTATACGGAAAAACGGAAATTGATACACCGTCTCTTATTGAATTACCTAAAACTAAATCAGAAAAAAGCATTCCTTTGTTAGGTGAAATGAATTTTGATTTATCCTTGGGTGTAGCAGCCTTTACTTCAAATGAGAATGATTCTTTTCATATACCGGATGATTTAGTGAAAAATATAAAACAAGAGAAAAAGAAAAGCATAAAAAATAATAAGGGGGTTGATTCAAATAAAAACTCCAAATAAATTACTCGACCAAGGTGAAAGGATTATTGTAAAGATCAAATAAGCCACACTATCACGTCCGTGTGGGGACGCAAACAATACATATAGAAAATCCCTCATCGAAATCCGGTGGGGGATTTTTGTTTGTTATCCTGCTCATTTTTAATAGTGGAAAAAAAGTTCATCTTTGGGTGAATAAATTGCAGGCAGGATCATGAAAAAAAATATACTTCTTATACTTCTTATAATATTTTGTATACTAGCAAAAGCGCAGATCACCACTGGTAATTTTGCAACACGCACAGATTTCAGCATCGGTTCAAATGGTGCCATAAATATTGCCACAGGTGATATGGATGGTGACGGAAAAAAAGATGTGGTGGTTGCCAATCAATCAACCGGAGTGATCAGCATTTTTAAAAATACATCAACATCATCGGCAATTTCATTTGCTTCACGAATTGATTCAACAGCAGCTGGTCAGCTGGCAACGGTGCTTCTCACTGATTTCGATAATGACGGAAAATTGGACATTGTACTTTCGGCAAATACAGGAACTTCAAATTTTGTTGTGGTTTACCGTAATATTTCAACTCCGGGAAATATTCTTATCGCTGCAAAACAAATATTTTCACTCGGAACACTTGGAGGTAATTCATCCGGCTTGTGGACCGGTGATCTGGATGCTGATGGCAAACCGGATATTGCAGTAAGTAACTACAGTAATACTTCGTATTCTGTTTTGCGAAATACGAGTGTATCAGGAACAATCAATTTTGCAACTGCAGCAACGACAACAATTTCAGTAATAAATCCATCTCAGCTTATGCTTTCGGATATGGATGCAGACGGAAAATTAGATATGATCATTTTTATTAACGGAACAAATGTTCTTGTCTACCGAAACACAACTACAACAATTGGAAGCATTACATTCAGTTCAACTCCGGTAACACTTTCATCGGGTTCAGGCTCACACCGCGGTGATATTGCAGATGTGGATGGTGACGGCAAGTTGGATATAGCATGCAGTAATTTTAACAGCAGTACGACTTCGGTTTTCAGAAATACGGGTACTTCAGGAATTATTTCATTTGCAACAAAAGTTGATTTTGCAGCAGCAGGAAACATACAAAGTTCGTTGTTAAAAGATCTCGATCTGGATGGGAAACCGGAACTCATTCAATCAACCGGAGCAACTTCACCAATTTCTATTTACAGAAACTATGCGGGTATTGGAAGCATCAACGCTTCATCATTTGGAACACGAATGGATTTTTCTTCAGCAGCTGGACCAACGGGTTTGAACGTAACCGATCTTGATGGTGACGGCAAACCGGAAATACTGAGTGCAAATTTCAGTGCTGCGTCTTTTTCTGTTTTCAAAAATGATATTGTTCCATCTAACGGTTTAGTGGCTTATTACCCGATGAATGGTAATGCCGGTGACAGCAGTGGTTTTGGAAATCATGGAACCGTTAATTCGGGTGTGACTTCAATAGCTGACCGTTTTTCAGTTTCCAACAATGCATATCATTTTGATGGAACAGCAAACGCATATATCACTATTCCGTCAAGTCCGGCTTTGAATACAGCCAACATGAGCAATGTATGTGTATCGGCATGGTTCCGCATTTCAGTTGGTGGAACTGCAAATTATGAACGAACTATTTTTCAGTTTCAGGATGCAACCAATACCAATTATGTGGTGGCTTATGATACCGCAACATCTAAAATATTTTATTACAATTACAATGGACCATCAGCGATAAACAATATTACTTTTTCATCAACAAATACGTTAACAAGAGGTGTGTGGCATCATATTGTTCTGCGAATTGATTCAGCAAACAATACACAGATCTTTGTAAATAATGTATTATGGGGATCATCGACAACGGCTGTGGTGAAACCAACAAATCCGCAATTCATCATTGGCAGGCATCCGGTTGTTACCAATACCTGGAATTATTTTGGTGATATGGATGAGATAAGGATTTACAACAGATATATTACAAACACAGAAATTGCACAGCTTTATAATTTATCACCTTTTACAAATACCTATTATTCAAAATCAACAGGTTATTTGGATTCTCTTTCAACGTGGGGAACGAATACCGATGGCACAGGAACACCACCACCAAATTTTTCTCAAAGCAATTCCGGATATATTGTGAAAAATAATTCATCACCGACAATCAGTTCCAACTGGATTATTTCAGGAACAAATACTGTTATTATTTTTGGTGATGGAACAACATCCATGAGCACTTCTATTCCATCAGGATTGATGTGTGGAGCCGATAGTATCTATGTTAGGAATAATGCTACGTTAACCGTACTGGGGAGTTTTATAACGAATAAACCCGCTTTCGAAACCGGGTCAACTGTTCAATACATTGCAAGCGGAGCACAAACCATGCAAGCTGCATCGTATTCCAATCTTGTTGTTTCGGGTGCAACTAAAACATTGGGTGGAAATACAACTGTGAGGAATACACTTGCAATGATCGCAAATATAAATTGTAACGGATATGCGCTAACACTTGGCAGTAGCGCCACACAAACAGGTTCGTTATCGTACAGTTCCGGAACAATTATTGGAAATAATTTTTCACGATGGTTTGCTGCATCAACAAATACAGGAGCTTCAAGCGGATTGTTTCCGGTCGGAACAGTGTCTCAATATTATCCGGTACAAGTTGAATTTACTTCAGCACCAACAACCGGAGGAATGTTAACAGCAACATTCACTTCTTCAAATCCGGGAAATTCCGGTTTGCCATTGTATGATTTTACAAGTACTCTCGTAAATGTAAACAAGGTTGCACCAAATGGTTTCTGGACGCTTATACCTTCAGGAGGAATTGCAGGCGGAACATATACAACCACAGTTACAGCAAACGGATTTTACGGGATCACAGCAATTTCAGGATTACGATTGATCCGCAGATCAAATTCTTCATCAGCATGGAGCACAAGTGTGGGAACAGCCGTAACACCAACAGGAACGACAAGTTCGGCAGTTGTTGCAAGAAGCGGGATCACTTCACCAGGAGGTGATTTTGGTATCGGTGCCGATTCAACAGTAAATCCATTACCTGTGCAACTCATAAATTTTTCTGCAAGATTGGTGAATGAAAATAAAGTTGAATTGAATTGGGAAACGGTATATGAATTGAACAATGACCGTTTTGAAATTGAAAGAGCGGATGATAAAGGCAAATGGTCAGTTGTTGGAAATGTAAAAGGAAACGGAACAACAAGTGCGGTTAACAGTTATCAGTTCGCTGACCTATTAAACTTTTCAACCAATAAACCAATCAACCTTTTCTATCATTTAAAGCAATTCGATTTTGACGGGGATATAACGTATTCAAATATCGTAAGCATAAATCTGAAAGGAAAGAATTCAGAAGAAATTCAGATTTTTCCAAATCCTGCAACGTCAATGATCACGATCAATTCAGAGAATCCGATCAACCTGAATATTACAAATACTTTGGGTCAGCAGGTTTACGGAGGAGATGAAAAAACAATTGATGTGAGCAAATGGGCAAAAGGAATTTATTTTATTCAATCAGAAAATTCAGTAACAAAATTTATAGTTGAATAAACTTCAATTAAAAAAATAGATCGTTCTTGTTTGTGAGTCGGGGCTTCCGATAATGTTATTGATAAAATCACTTTTCGATTCCATTCCACCTTTCTGAATATATCCTTCACCTTTCGGCATGCACACACTCCAGGCAGTTGAAGGGCTGCACTTTTCAAAATCAGAGATCTTAACGATGGTGTGATTGCCAACAGTAATGATGGCGTGCTTGTAATTTTTTGCTTCCAGTAAAATGGTTGTGATATTACTTTTGGTTACTGAAAGTGTTTTAGCAGCGATCTTTTTAGCAGCATCATTGAAACTTTTGATAGGTTCGTGCGCACTGAATTTTTCATTGTCGAAAGCAGAGATACCTTTTACAAATTCTTTGATCGTTGCATCTTTACTGTTCTGGCAATTTACATTCACAAATAATCCGATGACCAATACCGGTAGTAATGCGAGAAATGATTTTTTCATAAACGTATTTTTAAAAGTGGAACTGCAAGTTAGAAAATATCTTTAAAAGTACTGTTAAATTTTTGAGATCAGATCTTTCCACCAACTACAATTACGCTGCGATAATTTTTAACATCTCCTTTCAAATTGAACACATCAAAACATGCAATATAAATTCCGACAGGAGCTTTTTCATTTTTATCGGTAAAGCCATTCCAGCTGTATGTTCCGCTTGTTCCGAGCGTTTCATTTCTGATGAGATGTTTTACGATCATACCTTGCGAATTAATAATATTCAAATTTCCGGTGAAGCCGCTTTCTTCAAATGAAAAAGAAAAATTCACTTCATCTTTATACCCGTCACCATCCGGAGAAAAAGCTTCGGGTTCTGCTTTAAAATGTTCTCCGTTTGCGTTACCAATTGCATATTGCGAATTGCGGTATGCCGGTGTGGCATTCACTGATGAACTTGCCGATGTCCAGTTGGTGCGGTCGCTTGCCGGTCTGTTAAAATCAATACGTTCAAGACTTACTCCGGTAACATTTGCGAGCAACGGGAAATGCATTTTATCATCATACGAAAACTGATCGTATCGCTTTCCGTATGCATCAATGATCAGTGCTGTGCCCAAATTATCAGGATAGGAAGGCATCGTACACGAAATGAAATTTTTTGTGTTCGGAGAAAAATATTGTGTTTTTAAAATTGCTGAATCGGATGAAATGGCACAATATTCTTTCGGGAAAAGTACAAATCCGTTTGGCGCTATCGGATACATTTCGTTCACGGAATTATCGCTGTTGGTATTTGCAATGAAAAGTTTTTGAAGATCAATAACTTTATCGGAACGATTGTAAAGCTCAACAAAATCGACACCTCCACTGTTCGGATTAAATAACAGTTCATTGATAGCAACTTCACCACTGTCGAAATTTTCGGGTAAACCAAAATCAGCAAGATCATTTTCGCCTATTACATTTCCTGCACAATCGGAAATATTTTTCACAACAATGCGGTATACATTTTTTGTAAGAAACGAATCATTGAAATGAGCAGTGAACGAAGAATAGAAATACGGATCCGGTTTTATTGAAACAGATTGTACAATTCCATTAATGGTGATCAAATTTGAATTCAAAACTGAAAACGAATCAAGCGTTTCATCAAATACGATATGAATATTTTTATTGTCAACCGGATATGCTTTCATTAAATTGGGCGGACTAACATCCCTGTTAAAACCATTAACAGAATTAAGCTTTCCGGGAGTTCCACCCGAATTATTTTTAGATGCATTCCAGTTATTTTTTCCGGCACATGGATTTTTTGTATCGATCATTTCCAATGTCCATCCGCCATTTTTTTTCACATTATCGGTATACCAGTCTGCCGAATAATTTACAGCATGGATCACCTGTCCTTTTTCATTTTTGAGAATAAGAATATCACCGTCATTTCCAAGTGAAGGAAAATTTGTCAATCCAATTGTTCTTCCGGTTTTGGAATAAAAGGGTTGTCCTGAATTTCCGCAAACGATGAGAAAGCTGTCGGGTAATAAAACAAGATCAGGAAGTTTTGCCTGGCTCACATCATCTTCAATTGTCCAGTTTTTTAAAGAAATGCAATGCGTACTTTTATTTACTATTTCAATAAATTCGTAATCAGGTAAACCAACCGGGGGATCAGGATCGGCAAGTATTTCATCAATCACAATATCAAAGGATTTTGGAATGTAAAATGAGAATGGAATTATTTGTGAGGCAAGTGTATTGTGATTGAGATCGCTGACTCCTGTTACTGTTAGCTGATAATTTATTTGAGAAAGGAATTTTTTTTGAAACGTAATAATAACAGACGAATAACTTCCTGTTTCAAACTGAATAGAAGCAGCATTTCCTGTTCCATTGTCTACTGAATATTTTGTTGAATCAAGTGCCACGGAAATATCCAGATCTTCTGAAAATTTTATACGCAATGTTGTTTCATCCAAAACAAAAACGGAATCAATTTTTGGAGGAGTGACATCAATGATAATTGGTCCTGCATAGATATCATCAAAATAAAAATTTGTGGCATTGGTTGAAGTGAATCGTACAAAAAATCCGCAATACGTTGATGCATTGAATTCATTATCGAAACCTGTTCCTTCAATAGTAAAAAAATTTCCTCCCAACGTATCCGAAAATAATTGCCAGTTGCCCGAGGCATCTCTCAATACTTTTATTCGCACATAATTATTGGATTTGGAAACTGTTGCCGGTCTTCCTCCGATGATGCGTTTAAAGGTATTTCCTTTTTGCTTGTATAGAGTAATGGAATCCGTGTTTCCGGTAACTCCGCCAAACTGGACAAAATAACCGTTCACGTTTCCTTTTAGATTTTGAACATCAGATACAAGATAAAATCTGCAGAGATTTTGTGTGCTCGGACTTAAATTAAATCGCACCAGACAATTCCATTGTGTACTATCAATAAAATTACTGAATGTGCTTAAACAAATATCTTTCGAAGTTCCGGGCGTGCTGTTGCTTTGCAATGTGAAATTTGAATTTATTTTGAAAAGTGAATCATCTCCGAACCATGCAGGATCATTGGTAAAATCACCATCCGAAAAATGTTCGTCAATTTGCGAAAATGAAGTAAAAACGCATAGCGTGAGTAAGAAAGCGAGCAGTTGTTTCATGCCGGAATTTAAAAAAAGAAATCAAAATTTAAAAATTCTGTTTACCCCATGTCAGATAAAAACACCTGTCTTGCTTTTTAATATGAAACTTAAAGAAGATTTTCGCTTACGATGAAAGAAGAAAATAATTATGAGTTGGATGAGCAAACCAAGTTGCAATGGTACAAGATCGTTTTTTCGCTGAAGAAAGTTTTTGATAAAAAACCCGATATGAACGGATTGCTATTCCTCATCGGTATCCGCGAACTGGGCGTAACACGTGAGTTCAGCAAAGAAGAAAAAATAGATTTGATGCATGTGGCGACCTGCAAATTATTGAGCTATGACGGATATTATGAATTTGAAAGAACAGACGAAGACGGTTGGCCGCATTATAAATTAGTAAAGCAACCACCTTATGCTGACCTAATGTATCAGGAAAATATTTTAAAAAAATTGATCGTAAAGTATTTTGAAGAATCAGGATTGATTGATTAATTTACGCAAAAAAACAGAAGAATAATATGAAAAAGATAACATCACCATTTTTGTTGGCCGCATTTTTTATCGGGCTGATTTGTATTGCTGCTCAACAACCTAAACCAAAGGAAAAAGGAAAAAGTAAAAAGGAGAAAGTTGCAGTGAAGCCGGAAGCAAAATCAAAAGACCAGCTTGTTGAGATCACAACGGAGTACGGAAAAATGGTTTTGAAATTGTATAACGAAACCCCTCTGCACCGTGATAATTTTATCAAACTTGTGAGTCAGGGATTTTATGACAGTCTGATGTTTCACCGCGTGATAAAAAATTTTATGATCCAGGGAGGTGATCCTCAATCAAAAACTGCCCCATCAGGAATGATGCTGGGAAACGGGGATCTGCCATATAAAATTCCTGCTGAGTTCAATCAAAAGTTATATCATAAAAAAGGAGTGCTTGCAGCAGCACGCGATGATAATCCTAAAAAGGAATCCAGCGCATGCCAGTTTTATATTGTTCAGGGAAAAAAATTTACAATGCCTGAGCTTACCAATTTACGCAACCAGATAAATTATAATAATAAATCAAAAATGCTTCAGGATATGACAAACAGCGATTCGGTAATGGCGAAGATCAATGATTATAAATTGCGCGGAGACAAAGACGGATTGCATTCATATATGCTCTCACTTCAACCTATAGTTGACGAAATGTATAAACCGATGGAAGTGTATTACACATCCGATCAGCTTACCAAATATATGACCGATGGAGGAACACCATTCCTTGATATGAGTTATACTGTTTTCGGAGAAATGATTTCAGGATTCAACGTTCTCGATTCCATTGCCACTGTTCCCTGTGATGCAAACAACCGTCCGCTGAAAGATGTAAGGATGCAGGTAAAGCTGCTGAAATAAGTGTATGCGGTTTTTTCTGTTTACCATATTTCTTTCCTTTACGATAATGGTACTTGCACAGGAAGAAACAATAGTATCAGGGAAAATTTTTGAGAAAGGAAGAAGTGAAAACGAACCGCTGCCATTTGTGAGCATTGGATTTAAGGGCACAACAACAGGAACAACTTCCGATTTTGAGGGACGTTTTTTTATTAAAACAAAATCACCTTCCGACACACTTGTTATTTCATATATCGGTTATAAAATCAGGTACATTAAAATTCACCGCGGGCAAAAGCAGCAACTTATAATTGAGCTCGAACAACAAATAAATGATCTGGAGGAAGTGGTTGTAAAACCCGGAATAAATCCTGCAATCCGGATTATTAAAAAGGCTCAGGAAATGCGTGATCGCAATGACCAGAATCGTCTTACGGCTTTCGAATACGACAGCTACAATAAGATTGATGTGTCGATGAATAATATTTCGGGTAAGATGAAATCGAATACTGTTTTCAAGCCATTGAAAAATTTACTCGATACCGTAAATCAAATGAAAAATGATGAAGGAAAATATATTCTTCCGATCTTTATAAGCGAAACATTTTCTCATTATTATCAGAATACAAATCCTTCGAAAAGCAAAGAAATAGTTAAAGGAAGCAACGTTAGCGGAATAGGAGTTGAACAGGGAAGTTATGTGATCGATCTTCTTGGTGCCGGCATGCTGCAGTTTAACTTTAACCAGAACCGTCTGCGCATTTTAGGAAAAGATTTTATTTCACCAATCGCATCGGGAAGTATGGGCTATTACATCTACACGCTTCTGGACTCTATGGATATTGAGGGTACAAAATGTTTTAAAATAAAACTTAATTTACGAAGAGAAGAAGATCTTGGTTTTATAGGTATGATGTGGATTGCGGATTCCTCATTTGCAATAAAAAGAATAGATGTAGAACTTGCGCCATCTGCAAATGTGAATTTCGTGAAACGGATGAAAATTCAGCAGGAGATGATTCTTATTGAAGGAGCAGCATGGCTTCCCGAAAAAGTAAGAATGACGTTTGACCTTGCCGAGATGAGCAAAAACACAAACGGATTTATTGCAAACATGTATCGTTCCAATTCACGATTTATAATAAACAATCAAAAAGGCATCGATTTTTTCAATATATCAGTAGAACGTGATGAGCATGTATCAGAAAGAGATTCGGCATTCTGGAATCAAAAAAGAAGTGAACCTTTTACTAAAGTGGAAACGCAGATGTTCAGTAAAATTGATTCTGTTAAAAAACTTCCTGTTGTAAAAACATATCTCGATATTTTACGTCTGGTTCTCGATGGCCATTACCGTATTGGTAAACTCGACTGGGGACCTTATGTTTTTCTTGTCGGGTATAATAATGTAGAAGATGTCAGATTCCGCCTTGGATTTAAAACCAATGACGGGTTTTCAAACAAATGCCAGTTGCGAACATATATTGCTTACGGAACAGGTGATCAAAAAGTGAAGTACGGAATCAGCGGTGATTATATTCTTTCAAAAAAAAGATGGACAACTATTGGTGCAGCATACAAAGATGATTACGATATTCTTGGTGTTACCGATAATACCGGTGGATTTACGCAGAAGGATGCAACATCAAATATTTTTACCGCATTCAGCTTTGCTGTTCCGCGTGCGCGGATAAACAGAACGATCGATTACAGGATCAAAATTGAAACACAACCTTTTCGCGACTGGACATTTCAGGCTATTCTGCAAAATACATGGTTCCACCCCGAGGGGAATTTTTATTTTGCATATAAAACGGATCCGAACGGATCGGAAATAAAGGATGATTTTACATACACCGCTGCAACTTTTGAGTTGAGATATGCTTACAAAGAAGTGATGGTTCTTCGTGGAGTGGAACGAACACGTATCGTAAGGGCAAAAGCTCCGATCGTAACGTTTACATACACCAGAGGATTGAAAGATATTTTGGGAGGGCAATTTGATTACGATAAAGTGCAATTAAATTTCAGTCAGCATATTTCAACAGGAATTTTCGGAAATGCAGATTACAGTTTTACCATCGGAAAGATATTCGGGCAGTTGCCGTATCCTTTGCTGGACGTACCCCGCGGCAATCAAACATTTTTTTACAGTGATAATAATTACAGCCTGATGAATATGTATGATTTTATCGCAAACGAATATTCTCATTTCAGATATGTTCAGCATTTCGAAGGACTTTTCTTTAACCGTATTCCACTTTTGCGTAAATGGAGACTCCGTAATTTTGCATTGGTGAAAGCAACGTATGGGGCAATGAGTAACCAGGACCAAAACCTATTACCACGTGTGAACAAACTGGGATATCCTATTTCACCGGTGATGATGTTTGAAAAAGTTCCGTATGTTGAAGTAGGTTATGGAATTGAAAATATTTTCCGTTTTTTTACGCTCGGAGTGTTTAACAGGTTAACCTATCTTGAAAAAGGAAACAGCTTGCGGCAACCAAGAAACTGGGGAATAAATGTTGGGATCAGATTTGCTTTTTAGTTTTTTTCTTCATCATCTCTTCTTTCATCACATCCCAATATTCTTTACCATAACTTACAAATATTTCCATATCAGGTTTTAAATTTCGTGTTGCAATAATATATGGTTTTCTTTTTATCACTTTGTAGATGGAATTGTTGCGTAACTTTTCCAATCGTCCGAAACCTGCAGCATCATTGGCATAGCGACCTAACGACCATAATGTATGTTGTGCATCCACACAATTATTTGCCGAGATATGAAAATAATAACTCCCGATACCCGCCATTTCCTGATTACGTTTCAGGCATTCTTTCCAGGTAAGTCTTTCTCCTTCATATTCACAAACTACTTCACCCTTTTTTATCTCATGAGAAGTGAATAATCCTTTTCCTGACTTTGGTATCTGCGATTCTTTTACCTATAGCATAAGCTGCAAATGTGCAGATTTTATTTCTTTTTGGCTTCATTTATTTGCTGAAAAAATATGTTTAATGAAATATTTAAAATGGATTTTGTTTATTCGTTAAATAAAAATTCAATATGCAAATCGTATCATATAATGTAAACGGCATTCGTGCTGCAATGAGCAAGGGCTTACTGAACTGGATGGAAAAACGTAATGCGGATGTGTATTGCTTTCAGGAAACGAAAGCTGAGCAATCACAAGTTGATACAAAAGTTTTTGAATTGCTGGGATACAATCATTATTGGTTTTCGGCACAAAAGAAAGGATACAGCGGTGTGGCAATTTTCACTAAGTTGAAACCCGATCATGTGGAATATGGTTTTGGAGATGCGGCTTTGGATCATGAAGGACGTATCATTCGTGCTGATTTTGGCGACACTTCTATTATCAGCGTGTATATTCCGTCAGGTTCGAGTGGTGATGAACGGCAAGCTTACAAAATGAAATGGCTTGATAGTTTTTATACATACATTGACAATCTCAAAAAAGAAAAACCGAATCTCATCATTTGCGGAGATTACAATATCTGCCATCAGGCAATTGATATTCATGATCCTGTTGGAAATAAAAACAGTTCAGGATTCTTACCGGAAGAGCGCGAATGGTTGAGCTATTTTCTGGAGAACGGGTTCATTGATTCATTTCGAAGGTTCAATAAAGAACCGCATAATTACAGTTGGTGGACGTTCAGACAAAACTCACGTGCAAGAAATAAAGGATGGCGAATTGATTATTGCATGGTTCACGAACCTATCGGGCATAAGCTGAAAGCTTCAGGAATTCATGCCGATGTGGTGCACTCCGATCATTGCCCGGTGTGGGTGGAGATTTAGTTGGTGATTGTATAATTATCACCGCCATCATTTCTAACAACATATTGTTTGAGAGGAAGTGTTGCAGGTCCCGAGTTTGGATATCCGTTATCAGGTAAAAATTTTGAACCGCAAATTCCGGCATTTGAAGCTGTACAGATCGGCCCAAATACATGTGTTTTAGAACAGACAAGATAATACCCTGCACTATCCATATTTACAAATGCACAACTATCATTTGTATTTACAGGACACGCTCTGTCATATGCAATAATACCATTTGTAACCGAATTGTATAGAATTATTCCTCTATATCCTCCAGGTAAATACATCCATCCTTGAGGCATTGTAAGCGCAGCATAATAAGGTAAACTTAGTTTGATTGACAAGTTAACTGTAACCGGAGGAAAAAAAGTAGTATTAGTTACATTGTTACTGTTTTTGCTGCAAGAGAAGAACAATATGCAAATACTAACCGCAGAAATAAATTTATTCATAATTATAAAATCCTTTTTTTGTTTTACGTCCATGATATCCTGCATCCACCATCTTTTGCTGAATGCGGTTTGGTCTGAATTTTCCATCCTGATGAAATAAATTATAAATGGAATTTGTTACCGAAAAATTGGTATCCACACCAATAAGATCCATTAGCCGGAAAGGTCCCATTTTAAATCCGTTGTTTTCCATCAGTGCATCAATGGTTTCAAAATCAGCAACATTTTCTTCCGCAATTTTTAATGCCTCAACATAATAATGACGTGCAACTCTGTTCACAATAAAACCCGGTGAATCGGTTGCCGTTACACATGTTTTTCCAAGTGATCCGATGAAATTTTTGCAGCCCAACGCGATCTGATCATCTGTTTCTGGTCCTGAAATAATTTCAACGAGTTTCATCACCGGTGCGGGGTTAAAAAAATGAATTCCGATAACCCGTTCGGGATTCTGAATTCCCGCAGCTATTTGTGTGACCGGAATAGATGAAGTGTTCGTTGCTAAAATAGTTTGATGAGAATTATTTTTTGAAACAGAAATAAAAAAGTCCTTTTTGACAGAAAGTTTTTCGACAATCGCTTCAATGATCAGTTCTCCTTTAATGTCATTGATCTTGTCGGTAAAAGATATGTTACCCAGGGTGGCTGTCATTTGTTGGGTAGTAATTTTTTGTTTTTCAACTAATTTTTTTAACGCATTTCCAATGTCTGTTTTCGCTTTGTTGAGCATTTCATTGCTGATATCAAACAAGACGGTTTTATAACCCGACTGAGCCATTACCTGCGCAATGCCCGAACCCATTGTTCCTGCACCGGCAACACATACAGTTTTAATACTTAAAGACATCGTTGCAAAGGTATTTATTTTTTGAAAGGAGCTTGCACATTGTCAAAAATCCTGTTGACATTTAATTCTGTTTTTGAAACAAATACCTGATAAAGAATGTTTGTTATCTTTGCAGGAGTAAAATTTAAATTATGATTACAGTAAGTGAAAAAGCCAAATCGAGGATACAGGATCTGATCAGAGAATCAAATTACAGCACCGATTATTTTTTACGTGTTGGTGTTGATAGTGGTGGATGTTCAGGTCTGTCGTATAAACTCGATTTCGACAATACCATAAAACAAGGTGATGAGGTATTTGATACAGATGGAGTAAAAGTAGTTACTGATAAAAAAAGTGTATTGTATCTTTTCGGAACTGAGCTTGATTTCTCAGACGGACTGAATGGAAAAGGGTTTACCTTCAATAATCCCAATGCTTCGCGTACATGCAGCTGCGGAGAGAGTTTCTCTGTTTAAAACCCGCAACATTTATTTATTTTTCTTAAGTGCCGGCATCGGGATCTCTCTCCGGTAATGGTAGCAACTTTGGTCGGCATCAAGCTTAATTTTTATCGTGTCCGTTTTTTTTGCAGTCCAGTCCTTTTCGGAATTGGCTATACTGAACGAGTCTGTAATTCTTTGTTCTTCACTTGGTCTTTTTTCTGAAACCGAAGAGCCGCAACCGATTGACAGGAGAGCAACCGAAACTATCAGGAATTGTTTTTTCATGACTGTTTAATTTAAGAGTGATTTTTTAGCTGTTGATGTAAACGGGAAACTAATAAATTTTGTTATTAAATATATATTTATATTCGGGTAATTAATTTCCAAAACAATGAGGAATTTAGTTTTACCGGTAATTGTCATCATAATTATTCTTCAGAGTTGTTTAACAAATAAACAAGCAGATTCCAGTGCAATAAGAACATTAAACAATTTAAAGAATATTGTGGATACGATCTCCAGGTGCAAAAATGAGAAATGGTATTTGTACGGTCCGGATATTAATACAATTGAAGTTCCGATTGATCCTAAAGACCTTACAAAAACACGAATTGATACAACTATAGTTTCTGTTGAAGAAAAGAGAAAATTAGGGTTCCTAAAAACAAATAGCGCTCAGTATCTTAAATTCATTTATGACCGAAGATTAAATGAAGCAGAAGAAGCCTTTAAGAATAACATGGATAAACGAATGTTAAGAAAACTTAACCGCTTAAAGAAGAAATTTGACAGTGTCTATAAACAGCAAAGCCAAACTGAAAAATAAGATTATGGTCTATTCATACAGTAAAAAACGTGTTGTTAAATTATAGGTATTATTTCTTGCGTTTGAGGCGTTGGTTTATATTACGGTATTTCATATTTTAAACTGAAATACTGACGATTTTTATACATTTATTTTTTACATCAGATCAGACATGAAAGCTGATTTCTTTCATCTTTTTTTCATCATTTTTAATAGCATAATCAAACTTATGACTATAGTTTTGATGAATGATTGTGATACAGGTTGCTCGCAAAAAAGGCTCGGATAGCCTATTCAATATCTCAATAAAACATAGTGAAGAAAGTATTAAAGATATTTTTGAAAATAAGATCACACCATTTCAATCCGAAATTAATGCCTGTGGCGGTGATGTAAAATTGATATTCTCAGATAAAAAGGAAGATGCTGAAATATTAATATCTGATTTGCCGGCAAGAATTACAGAAATAATCCATGAAAGTTTGCTGAATAAAAAACAGCACTGAATATTATTTTTCAAACTGAGACACTACCTAAAATATTCTAAAAGGGAAACTAAGTCTAAAAAGGGACAAGGAATAAACCCGAATCTCATAAAATCAAAAAGTTCTACTGCGGCACTATTGGATTTCTGGGCGTCCCGTAGTTCTCGGAGTTTTTCAGAACCCTTAAAACTTCGCCCCCTATTTCATTCTGGCGAATTAGCTGATCGTCAAAAAATCGAGGAGAATAAAAACGGTCTATCTCAGTCTGTTTTATCCGATCATATTTTAAATCATGCGCAATCTCCGATAAAAGGTCTAACAGAAAAGAATTTGAGTTCTCGTTATGCTGTGAATTTGGATGAAGACTATCAAAATAGGCTTTCCATGAGTTACGCACCTTTTGATTATTCTGAAAAATCACATCAATTTGATTTAAGGCATCAGCCATTAGCGGAGAAGGTGGAAACTTTTTCCTATTTGCCATCATCTGTAAAAACAGATTCAGTTTTGCATCTCGCTTTGACTTCCTGTCTTGGAATTTAATTCCTAAAAACCAAATAAAAATAGGGATTAATGTTACTGAAATTAACTGTCCGTAATCTTTTAAAAACTGTTCCATGTTTATAGTATTTGTTATATCAAAACTAAAAGAAAACAGGAATAATAAAAACGGAAAGAATTATTTATCTTTTACCTTTTTTCGTTATTTTTTTTATCCGTTGACTTGGTGGATTGAAACAATTTATATAAGCTGTCGAGTTGCTGATTATGAACTTCTTTTTCTTGCTTTATATGTGCCTTTAGGCTATCTAAGTCTGACTGTACTGACTTATTTGTATATTGTTGGTAAATAGGAATACCCAAAGAAACAATCACCGAAAAAATAATTGCAGGCCAAAATAAAATATGTTTCCTTTTATTTGCTGTGATTTGATATGTCTTATATTTTTGGTATTTCTTCCAGCCACCTGCTTCAATAATATCAAATCCTAATCTTAGTAATTTATATCTCTCATTAAACGGAGATTCTTTACCAATAATTTCAAGAGTAAGCATTTTATTAAATGTATTATCAAATAAGACAGCATTAAGTAAAAATACTCCGTCTTTATTAGCTAATTCGTGAAATGTGGGATGTTGTGTTGTGTCTTCTGAAAAATAGTTTAGTATAAATTGTATTATCTCATCTTCCGTAGTGCGAAAGATGTTTTTCTGTTTATGAAACCGTTTTAATAGTTTCATTATTTACCTTTTGGCTTCGACAGAGCAACTTTAATAACATCTTGAAACGAAGCGTTAATCTTTAACGGTTTTTCGTATTTAGATGCTCTTTTTTTAGCGGGCTTTTTCTTTGGTGCTGTCATAGGACAAAGATAAATTATTTCACCTTTGCAACAAGGTTTTTATAAAGCAGGCGTCCTGTACTTTGTTGTAGTGCTAACTCAAACTTTTCCTGTGAAATTAAATTCCTTGTATTGTATCGGAAAGTAAATTCATTACAGTATTTGCCTAAGTGTTTATTACTTACTTGGTGGTGTGTACCATAGATAAAGCGTTTAAAATGCGACCATGCTCCCTCAATTCCTTGTGTGTGTACGTTACCTCTTACAAACTCTTCAACTGAATGATTAACTGATTCATGTGTATAGTTAGCTCTTACAGTTCTGTAACCTTCGTAACTATCAGTATAAATGGTTGAGCGTGGTTTAACTAATGAATTTACGATAGGCAGCAATGTATTTGCTTTGACATCAGGAACTGGATAACATTGTAAGTTTCCGCCACGTTGCAACAAACCAACGACAGGCTGTTTCAAAGTTACCACATAACCCGCTTTGCCTACTCTTTTAGAGCGTGGTTTGTTGGTTTCTTTACCGCCCATGAAAGTTTCGTCTATTTCCACTTCACCCTCTAATACGTGGCGTTTCTTTTCTCTTAACATTTCCCGGATACGATGTAATAAAAACCATGCTGTCTTTTGTTCTATTTGTAATTGATCGGCAAGTTGAACGGATGAAATCCCTTTACGATTAGTAATAGCTAAAAACATAGCTGCAAACCATAATCGCAAAGGTAGTTTAGTACTTTCCATGAATGTCCCTACCAATACGGTAAATTTCTTATAACATTTCGGGCTGGCGCATTTATAACCGCGAGTAGTCTTGTATGCTTTTTCGTGTCCGCAATGCGGGCAAACAGGCTTACCGTTCCAACGTTGTAATTCTAAATATTCAATACAGATTTGTTGATCTTTGAAGTAGTCGAACAGGTCAGGAAGTGTTTTGAATTTAGCTATATCTTTCATATCAGTTTGAATTGATGAACAAACATAATACTTGTCCCAATAACATCCTAATATTATAGTTAATAAATATATAACTTATTGAAAACTAATATTGTTAAATTTGAAAAGCCCCGATATAATCAGTATCGAGGCTTAGTAAAAATTAAAGATAAAATTATGAATGATTATTTTGAGTTTTTCCAAGATGCCAAAGGCGAATGGAGATGGCACAAGAAAAACGGAGGCAACCACAAGATTGTAGCATCTTCGGGCGAAGGTTTTTCATCAAGACAAGCAGCGGTAAACAACGCAAAGTTTAGCGGTTACAAAGGCACTTAAGCATAGTTTCTGCATTTTATTCCTATTACTTTGTGACCAACATCGCAAAGACGTTGTGCCTCTTTCCATGAATAAGCAAGAAGCGAAGAGCCATATTTTTGTCCTTTAATGAAATATTCAGTTAAAAAACGTTTGCGCCTTACAACACCCATAACAATAAGCAACCACTTTTTATTCAAATAGATTATCCCATTTGATACTTAGTTGCTTCTAAAAGTTTGATTTTAAATTCTAAGGAATATATTTGCAGTCCTTTTTACAATAAATTAATTCAGAATGGCAAATCATAAATCAGCAGAAAAACGGATACGCAGCAGTGCTACCAAGCGTTTACGTAACAGGTATCAGGCTAAAACCACTCGTACAAATATTAAGACCTTAAGAGCAAGTACAGACAAAACTGAGGCAGAAACACTTTATAAAACAATATCTTCAATGCTGGATAAACTGGCAAAGAAAAAGGTAATTCATAAGAAAAAGGCTTCAAACCAGAAATCAAAACTTGCAAAAGTGGTTAGTAAAGTTGGCAAAGAAATAGCGCCAAAAAAGGCAAGTAAAAAAACTGCCAAGAAGAAATCCAAGTAACATACTAAAACACATCAAAAGTATAAAGAAAGCTTTCCTATGGAGAGCTTTTTTGTTTTGGCTGAAGTATACCTTTCCGGCCTTTATGATGTTTATTAAAAGCGGATTCAAGGTACACCTGAATAGAAAAATAGATACCGTAATCAATGTATTCGACAGAATATCCTCCTCCTCTGCGCATATTGTTTATATAGCCGGCAAACAGGTACGGTTCGATCGCAACGCTATTATTTAAAAAGAACGAATGGCCTATCCTGCCATAAAAATATTGTACGAAATTGTATCGGGTAGGCAAGCTTATACTGTAATCTGCCTGAATGAAGAACATATTCTCAAAATAATATCTCAATAATGGTCCGGCTTTAGAATTAATATTTGGTCTTCTTCCGTTATAGGATATTGAAACGTTTGCAGTTCCTCCCACCATTATGTTGTCCCTGATTAGTTTACCATACATAGGATTTAATGCAAATGAGGTCTGGGAAAACCCGTAAGATGAATTAATGATATGGTCGAATCCCATATTGCCTCCGATCGTATAATTGCCACGCTCAATTTGGGCATTTGATATTTCAACAATGCTCAAAATAAAAAATAAAAGCAATACGATTCGATTCCGATGATTCAACTCTTTGAAATAAGATTGCAAAATACTATTTGAAAATAAAGTGAAGGATTAAAAATTAATCGTTCATCAGCAACCTGAGATAAAATAATGGGTTGCGTAGTTTTGCTCTCAGGTCCAGATCCTCAAACATACAGCTTATGGTTTCACGAAGCGCTTTGTTCTTATGCGCTTTATTTACAACGAAATTGAACAACCACGGGTATTTACAAAGCTTTTGCATAGTATGGCTGAGTTTTAATTCGTCCCACTGACGTGTATAAAACTGTTCTTCATAATTTTTCAGAAAAGCAGCATCAAAACGGTTTTGTTCAACCGCTTCTTTAATATGATCAGCAGCCATCATTCCGCTGTACATCGCATTTCCGATACCTTCACCGGTAAACGGGTCGATCAGTGAACCGGCATCACCAACAAGCAAAAAGCCATCTCCTGATAATGCACGTTTTTTCGAACCGAGCGGCAATCCCCAACCTTTTATCTCACCTGTCAGTTCTGCGTTTTTAAAGCGGTCTTTTATATTCGGATTATTGGCAATGGCACGAAGCATATCTTCTTTCAGATTCACTTTTCTGCTGCTTACCGAACTGCTGAGCATTCCTGCACCAATATTGGCTTCACCGTTTGGCAATGGAAATATCCAGAAATAACCGGGTAATAGTTCCTCTAAAAAATGAAGCTCAATAAAATTCTGAGAATGCATTCCTTCAACGCCTTTGTAATAGGCACGAATACCGGCACAATAATGATCATTTTCTTTTTTTATTCCTGCTAATTTTTTTGCAACGATTGAACGGTCGCCCTCAGCGCCAATAATCAATTTAGAATTCAGAATTACGAATTCAGAATTATTGTTTTTTGCAGGAAAGAGTGAATCCGGTTTCTTTTCTCTCAATATCTCTCACTTCGGTTCCTTCCAGCACAGTCGCGTAATTCCGGTCGAGGCGTTTGAAAAGGTCATGATCAAAGTGAATACGTTTTGAAATAAATCCGGGAGGATATTTTTCTTTGCTCATATCTTTTTTAAATGGAATATCAATTGACTTTCCATTTGGTGCAGCAAATTTCACACCCCAGCTGTCAATGAATTTTGATGTCTGCTTTGTAAGATCATGAACGATCGTTTGGTCGAGTTGATTGAGAACATAAACGGTTTTACCGCTTAGCGCATCACCACAAACTTTATCACGGGGAAATACTGCCTTATCAATTATTGTATGAGGAATTTTATATTTTGAAAGAAACAGCGAAGTTGAGCAACCTGCAGGCCCGGCACCAATAATTACAATATCATTTTCTTTTATTTCCACGCACAATAATAAACGAGTAAATCCAAAATCACTAAAACAGCATTCTAAAATTAAAATACGACATTGTGTCAATGGCGTGATTTTTGGTAAATTTGATGTTCAATAAAATTTGATATGTATCAATTTGAATCGATGCCGGTAAATGCAAAAGTTTGGGTTTACGCTGCAAACCGCATTTTTACTGCCGATGAACAAAAGGCAATAGAGAATTCAGGAAGAACATTTGCGTCTAAATGGCTTTCGCACGACATTAAACTTAAGGCAAGTTTTGATATCCTGCACGGTGTTTTTTTAGTGCTGATGGTTGATGAAAATGTTAATCCTGCCGGAGGATGTGCAACCGATACCTCATATCATTTTATTCGTGAAATTGAAAAAGAATTTTCTGTTCAGTTGTTTAACAGGATGCAGGTTGAATTAATGAAAGATGAAAATATCATTATCACTTCAAAGCAAGGTGCAACAACGCTTTTCAACGAAGGTAAAATCGGTGAAGAGACTTTTTTCTTCAACAAAAGTATCATCAGTAAAAAAGAATTTGATGAAAAATTCATGATCCCATTCTCCGGTTCATGGGTGTTTTATTCAATCCGTCAAACGGAATCAATCTAAAATAAATTAGGCATAAAAATATTTTGTCAGCTATCTTGCATGACGATACATCTAACTCAAAAAATTCAAATCAAATAACAGCGAATGGCAGATAACAATCCGAACGGCACAGGGCCCGATAATAAAGAGAATAAACCGAACAGACCAAAGCTTCCACAGGTTCCCAAATTTAATTTTTATTGGATTTACGGGATCATTGGAATTCTCTTTCTGGTGATGCTTACTTTTTCACAGGATAAAGCATTGAAGACAACATGGACAAGTGTTTATAAAGACATGCTTGCATCACATGATATTGAAAAAATTGTAGTGGTAAATAAAGATCGTGCTGAAGTATATATCAAAAAGGAAGCACTGAGCAATGAAAAATACAAAGCACTCAAAAGCCGTGGTGTTCTTGGAGATGAATCAGGACCTCATTATTATTTTGAGATCGGTGATGTAAAGCAATTTTCCGATGATATGCGTGAAGCGGAAAAGGATGTTCCCCAAAACATGAAAACTCCGGTTGAGTACACTACTCAAAAAAATTATTTCGGGGATATTTTATTTACATGGATCATTCCGATCTTATTGCTTGTTGGAATATGGATGTTTATTATGCGCAGAATGGGCGGAGGCGGAGCAGGCGGAGGTGCACAGATATTTAATATCGGCAAATCGAAAGCACAGCTATTCGATAATGAAGCAAAAGTAAAAATTACGTTTAAAGATGTTGCCGGGCTCGATGAAGCAAAAGTGGAAGTAATGGAAATTGTTGACTTTCTGAAAAGCCCTAAAAAATATACTTTTCTCGGAGGGAAAATTCCTAAGGGTGCATTACTTGTTGGTCCTCCAGGAACAGGAAAGACATTGCTTGCCAAAGCTGTTGCAGGTGAAGCGAATGTTCCTTTCTTTTCTCTTTCAGGATCTGATTTTGTGGAAATGTTTGTCGGAGTTGGAGCGTCACGCGTTCGTGATCTTTTCCGTCAGGCAAAAGAAAAAGCACCATGTATAATTTTTATTGATGAGATAGATGCAGTTGGCAGAGCCCGCGGAAGAAGCATGATCCAGGGTGGAAATGATGAACGCGAAAATACATTGAATCAATTGCTCACCGAAATGGATGGGTTTGCTACCGATCTTGGTGTGATCATTCTTGCAGCAACAAATCGTCCCGATATTCTTGATCCGGCTTTACTTCGCCCGGGAAGATTCGACAGGCAGATATCAATTGATAAACCTGACCTTGTTGGAAGAGAAGAAATTTTCAGAGTGCATCTCCAGCCGCTTAAAATGGGAACCGATGTTGATCCGAAAAGACTCGCAACGCAAACTGCAGGTTTTGCAGGAGCGGAGATAGCAAATGTTTGTAATGAAGCAGCATTGATCGCTGCCCGGAAAAATAAAAATCAGGTGGAGATGCAGGATTTCCAGGATGCGATAGATCGTGTGATCGGTGGTCTGGAAAAGAAAAATAAAATTATTTCACCTGAAGAAAAAGAGATCATCGCCTACCACGAATCAGGACATGCAATTGTCGGATGGTTTCTTGAAGGACTTGATCCTTTGGTTAAAGTTTCCATTGTTCCGCGTGGTGTTGCAGCTCTCGGTTATGCGCAATATTTACCTAAAGATCAATATTTATATACGACAGATCAAATGCGTAATATGATGTGTATGACTCTTGGCGGAAGGGTTGCAGAAGATATTGTGTTCGGAAGAATTTCAACCGGAGCACAAAATGATCTTGAACGAATTACAAAAATGGCGTATGCCATGGTCAGCATTTACGGAATGAATCCGAATGTTGGAAATGTTTCATTCTACGATCCGAATAATGAATACGGATTTACAAAACCATATTCAGATAAAACTGCTGAGATGATTGATATTGAAGTACGCAAAATGATTGACGAATGTTATGAGGTAACAAAAAAATTACTGATAGAAAAACGGGACAGACTTGAATCGCTTTCACAAATTTTACTGAAGCGTGAAATACTGTTCCAGCATGATCTCGAAGAGATTTTAGGAAAAAGGCCATTCGATCCGAAGCATACTGAAGAAGCTATTTCTGCTGAAATAAAGCAAACGGAAAAAGTGCAAACAACGGAATCTGTTACTGAACAAAAAATAACAGCTTCGGATAATAACAGTTCTTCAAATAATACGGAAGAAAAGAATGAAAAGAAAAATCAGGAAGACATAAAAAAAGATCCTGATGATATAAAAGCAGAGCAAACGAAAATTGAGTTTTAACATAAATTGACCCGGAGAAAAATTCTCCGGGTTTTTTATTTTGACAAATAGAATTATTCCGTCTTCCGAAAAATTCTTAAATTGCCACGAGTGGAGCAGCTGACTACATCCAAAGAAAAAATTTTAAAAAAAGTAAGACAGGCATTGATCTTTAAGCAGAAGACAAAGTTTGCAAATATTGATTTGGATTCAAATGTATACGTTCAGCCGCCTCAGGAAGAACTGGTGATGGAAACGTTTGCAAAGAACCTTATTGATCTTAAAGGACAATTTGTTTTTTGTACCAACAAATTCGATTGCATTGACAAACTTATCATATTACTTGAACAACGAAAATGGAAACAACTTTTTTGCTGGGAAGAAGATATGCAGTTTTTGCTTAAAGATTCAGGGATTCCGTTTATCGACAGAAAAGGAAATATCGAAAAAGTTCAGGTATCGGTTACAAGTTGTGAAGCATTGATAGCCCGCACAGGAAGCGTTCTTGTAAGCTCGAAGAAAAACTCAAGGGCACTTACAATTTTTCCACCGGTTCATATCGTCATCGCATATTCATCACAATTGGTAATGGAACTCAAAGAAGGATTGCAGGTATTGAAAAACCGGTATGGTAAAAATCTGCCTTCAATGATCTCATTTGTAAGCGGACCAAGCCGTACAAGCGATATTGAGAAAACATTGGTAATAGGCGCTCATGGACCAAAAGAGTTTTTTGTTTTTTTGATTGATGATGTGAAACATGATTAAAGATTTGGAATTGAGCAGCAGCAAAAAAATATATTTCGCATCCGATTTTCATCTTGGTATTCCTGATCACGCTTCAAGTCTTGTTCGTGAGAAAAAAATTGTAAAGTGGCTTGACCAAATAAAAACAGATGCTTCCGAAATTTATCTTGTGGGCGATCTGTTTGATTTTTGGTTTGAATACGATCTCGTGGTTCCCAAAGGATTCATAAGACTTCTCGGAAAACTTGCAGAGATCGCTGATTCAGGAATTCCATTGTATATTTTTCACGGAAACCACGACCTGTGGCAATTCGGGTATCTCGAAAAAGAGATCGGATGTACCGTGTATTCAAAAGCGATCATCAAAGAATTTAACGGAAAAAAATTCTATATCGGACATGGAGATGGTATTGGTCCGGGGCAATACCGGTTTAAATTTATTTTATCGGTTTACCGGAATTATTTTTTTCAAAGGCTGTTCGCATTTTTTCATCCGAGCGTTGGAATGACAATTGCCAATTGGTTTTCGCATCGCAGTAAGCAAAAGGGTTTTGAAGCAAACAGTGAGTATTTCGGTGATGATAAAGAATATCATTTACTGTTTGCGAAAGATTATCTTGAACTTGAAAAGGTGGATTATTTTATTTTCGGACACAGGCATTTACCAATGGATAAAATTGTTGGGAATGCACGGGTAATTAATCTTGGCGACTGGATGCAATATAATTCGTATGCGGTTTTTGACGGAGAGAATCTTGAACTTAAAATGTATGAATAGTTCACAGTTCACAGTTCACAGTTCACAGTTCACGGTTTTCATAAGAATTCTACTTTTGTCAATTATTACTACTTTATCATCCTTCCAACTTCCGACTTCCGACTTCCAACTTCCAACTTCTGACTTCCAACCTCCAACCTCCAACTTCCACCTTCTCAAGAGTATTTCCATTGAGGCAAAAGATATTGAAACGGACAAGCTTGGAAATTTATATGTGATCACCAAAACCAATCAACTTTATAAATACACACCAAACGGTGAGTTGCTCGGAACGCTTAATTATAAATATCTTGGAAATATTTCAAGCATTGATGCTTCAAATCCGCTTGAAGTGTATGTGTTTTACAAAGAGCAGAATGAGGTTTTATTCCTTGATAACACACTTGCTTACCGTGGTGAAATAATTTTGACGGATTACGGAATTGCGCAGCCATCGGCCGTTGCACGTACATTCGATAATGGTGTCTGGATATTTGACCAGAGCGATCTTCAGCTAAAAAAAATAAGTAAATCAGGCGAACTGCAACAACAAAGCGGAAACATAAAGCAGATTGTAAACGGAAATATTTCACCCTTCTTTATCTCTGAAAACGGTGACCGCGTTTTTGTGAACGATTCAACCGTGGGAATAATGGTGTTCAATGTTTTTGCGAGTTATATCAAAACCATTCCGGTAAAAGGGAGTACAAGTTTTAAAGTGATTGATGATAAAATATTTTTTAACAGGGCAGGAAATCTGTTCAGTTACGATATAAAAAATTATTCAGAAAACTCCTTCGGGTTACCGGATTCAACAGGCATCCGCGACATTAGTATTGAAAGGGAAAGGCTGTATTTGCTGAAGCAAAATTCGGTAGATATTTATTCGTATTGACGAAGACCTTTCACATTACATTTACTCAATCAAAAATTTCTTCATCGTAACAAAATTTTCTGAGCTGACTTTCACAAAATAGATTCCTTTGCTGAATCCTGATAAGTCAATTTTAATAGATGCTGATTCAGGAAACGATGAAAATATTTTGTTTCCTGTAATGTCAAAAATTTCTAATGATGTTACAGTATTTGTTGATGCTATTTCAAATTTTCCGGAGTTAGGATTTGGAATTATTGTAAGTGTTTGAGATTGCAGATTTGATTCTGCAATTCCGGTATTCGAACTCAATAAATTAAATACACTATCTTTTTGCAATGTAAATAAACTATGATAGAGAACTATCGAATAGTCGCCAATTGCTGCGCTGTTAGTAAATTTAAAAACATATTGCATGGTGGTGTCATTTAAAATAGTACTTGAAATTACCGAATAATAATTTGCAATGTTTCCATTGAATTTAAATTGCAATTGTGGTGCTGAAGAAAGGGAGTTAAAATTTACATCTGAACAAATAACATTCATAGTAATGTTATTATTTTTCTTTCCTGCCCCCGGTGAAACACTATCTAAAACAGGATAGGTTCCCTTGTTTCTGTAAATCGAAATTGTATCGTAGTAAAAGTTAATGATATCATTTATACCATCACCATCAAAATCGATAATTGCACCAGGATTTCCTGTATAAAAATTTATCTGTCCAAATAAAAAATTTCCCGGAGTTGACAAGTTTGAAATGATACTACTTGTAATAATACTTTCAGGTTTCCCGTCTCCATTCAGATCTCCAAAAGAGTTTCTGACTATTTCACCATTACCACCCGCAAACCCGTTTCTTCCTGACAAAGTTATTGTTCCAATTGTACTTGTATTTTTATAATACCATGTAAAACTCCCAGCTTGCCCTGTGATAATAACATCAAGTTTTCCATCACCATCTAAATCGCATATTGAAATCCACTGAGGTGCATAAACAAAATTGATATTAGATATAAGAGTGAAAGAAATATTTCCCGGAGAACAAGTATTTCTAAAAACTGAAAAGCTCATACTGTCATAGTTTAAAACGATTAGATCAGGCTTCCCGTCACCATCTAAATCTGCTGCACTAACTCCTCTGGTACTACCTTGTGTTGTAATATCAACACGCGCAGCCATCGAAATATTACCAATACTGCTGGTGTTTCTAAAAACTGAAAAGGTTGAATTACTTGTGTTGAAATCGTTGGAAACTATAATATCTGATTTACCATCCGAGTCAACATCAATTACAGTTAGGATAAAGGATCTCATCGCGGTGACAAATCCAACTTTGGGAGCAAAAGAAATTGAACCAATACTACTTGTGTTTCTAAAGATAGAGATCGAACTTGAGCTACCGATATAATCTGAAACAATGATATCTTGTTTACCATCGCCATCAATGTCTCCATATGTAATACCTTTGTCTCCAAACGAACTGGTTGATTTACCAATCGGCATATCCATTCGAGTATCTAAAGAAATTGCTCCACTTGTGCTTAAGTTTCTATAAATTGAAATCGTGGAGTCGTTATTTGAAACAGCAATATCGGGCTTCCCGTCACCATCAAAATCGGCAGAAGAAACCAAAACGGGTATGTGTGGATCGTTAACGTAAAATTTATTGCCGAAAGAAATTATACCAAGATTTGGAAGCACGTTATTTCCGGATTTTAAATTAAATGGGATTTGTGAATATGCTGTTAATCCTGCAATGGTTACAGATATTGGTTGATAGGTGGCACCCTTTGGCACCGAAACAATTAATCTCGAGGGAATTGCCTGAATAACGGTTGCACGTGTTGCTCCGTAATAAACAAAATTATTGGTTGGTATATTGTTAAAACCGCTTCCGGTAATGGTATCAATTGTACCTGCAGTACCACTTGTTGGCGAGAAAGAAATAATTCTTGGTTGGGCATTGGCTGCAATAACTAAATGCATCACCATTAAACAAATGAGTAGCTTTCTCATAATTGATGAATTAATGATCAAATGTATTTGTTTAAAAACCGGTAACAAAACCATTAAACATTATTAAGAAAATTTTATAAAAGACATAAAGAGAATTTTAAGTTTTGTTATTTTATTTCGTAAATTTCTTAACTCATTTCACATTATTTTATTTGATTATCTTCGCAGCCCTAAAATCAACAAATGTTAAAAAAATTAGAAGCGATAAAGCAACGGAGTGATCAGGTTGAGCAGTTACTTTCTCAACCGGATGTGCTGAGTGATATGAACCGGTTTACGCAATTGAACAGGGAGTATAAAAACCTGCAGAAAATTGTTGTAAAATATTACGAATACAAAAATCTCCTTGCAAATATTGAAAGCGGAAGACAGCTTTTAAATACAGAGAAAGATGAAGAAATGCGTGCAATGATCAAAGCCGAGTTGGATGAAATAGAACCGAAAGTTACACCGATGGAAGAGGAAATAAGGGTATTACTTATTCCCAAAGATCCTGAAGACAGCAAGAATGCAGTGCTTGAGATCCGTGCAGGTACTGGTGGCGATGAAGCAAGTATTTTTGCAGGAGACCTTTACCGGATGTATATGTATTTCTGTGAAAAACGCGGATGGAAAACAGAGGTGATAGATTTTACAGATGGCACAGCCGGTGGATACAAAGAAATTGTAATTGAAGTTACCGGTGAAGATGTGTACGGTATTTTAAAATATGAAAGTGGTGTTCATCGCGTGCAGCGTGTGCCCGATACCGAAACACAGGGACGCGTGCATACATCGGCAGCATCGGTTGTGGTATTGCCGGAAGCAGAAGATGTGGATGTGGTAATTAATCCGGCTGACATTGATCTGCAAACATCGCGTTCGGGTGGTGCAGGCGGACAAAATGTAAACAAAATAGAAAGTAAAGTACAGCTCACGCACAGACCTTCGGGTATTGTGGTTGTATGTCAGGTAGAACGTACGCAAAACGGAAACCGTGAACGTGCAATGCAAATGCTTCGTACAAAATTGTATGAAATGGAATTGCAAAAACACAATGCAGCCATTGCAAGCAAGCGTAAAACGATGGTTTCAACTGGCGACAGATCGGCAAAGATCCGTACCTATAATTATCCGCAGGGACGTGTTACCGATCACCGGATCGGATACACCGTTTATAATTTAACAGAAGTAATGAGCGGAGAAATTCAGGACTTTATTGATCAGTTGCAGATCGCAGAAAATGCAGAAAGACTTAAAGAAGGATTGCCGTCATAGCACATGAAAGAGCATTATATCGCCACAACAAAAACAGCCCGTTACTATACACTTGGAGAGTTAAATGATTCAACAGAAAATGTCTGGATCTTATTGCATGGATATGCACAACTTGCAAAAGAATTTATTGTTCATTTCGAAGAATTAAATAACGGAAAGAATTTTATCATCGCACCTGAAGGGCTGAATCGTTTTTATTCGAAGGGATTTTCGGGAAAGCCTGTTGCAACATGGATGACGAGTGAAGACCGGCTTAATGAAATAAATGACTATGTTCATTATCTTGACCGGATTTATGAAGAGTTAGCTATCGGAAATAAAAAAGTAAAAACAATTTTACTCGGATTTTCTCAGGGCGTTGCAACTGCATCACGCTGGCTTCATTTTACGAATAACCATATTGATCATTTTGTCATTTATGCAGGAGAAATGGGTGCCGAAATCCTTTCACCACTTTCCGGAAAAATAAAAAATATTCCCCTTACATACGTCACGGGTAATCAGGATCCGCTTATAACCCGTGAGAGTCATCTGAAAGTTTTTGAACTGATGCAAAGTTTACAGGCAACCATTATAGAGTTTGAAGGCGGGCATGAAGTCAGGGCAGATGTGATAAGAAGAATTGTGTTGTAAAATTATTTCCACTGGTAATAAAAGCACAAAGCGATCAATACAATAAACAAAAGTTCTTTCATCAAAAAGCGTTTCTCGCTGATAAAAAAATAAGCGGTTACAATACTCATCGGAACGCTTAAATAACATAATGCGTAAATGAAATTGGTATTCTCAATAAATAAACTGAAAACACCGAACAGAAACATCAAGCCTATGCTTTGAATGATCCTTCGTGTTTTTACTTTGTTGCGGAAAAAATGCTGCTGTAAGTCAAATCCTGAAACCAGACTGATGGGAAGTAAAATGATCCATGGAATAAATTGAATGAAGTCGCCATTAAATGTGCGAAGCAATTGTTTTTCCAAACTTTGCTTAACAAAAAAGATCAGCTCATTCAGGTTATTGTTAAGATAAGAAAATACAACAGTAAAGTATAATGGTACCGAAATACCGATAAGAGAAATGATCAGATACCGGATATTGAATGAAGTAAAGATCACCACACTGATGAGGATAAAAGGTAAAAATACCGACAGATCGTAATTGAAAAGTATTCCCAGACCAAGATACATTCCGGCATCAAATACAATCAGCAAAGGCTTTTCCGATTCGTATAAAAAGCACAGTCGTTGAAATAAAAGAATAATGAATGTATTCGAAATGATCTGCGGAGTAAGCTCAGCCTGCTGCGGATAAAAGCTGTTCAGCAACACATAAAAAAGCCCCGGGAGAAAAGTGTCCTTATATAAAATGGAATGTTGCGAAACGACATAATTAAGCAACCATGCCTGCAGAAAAATAATTACCGCACTTATAATTTCTCCCCAAAGGATATGGTTATCCATTCTGGCGAAATAATGAAATATGAATTGAGATAACGGAGCTGTTTGAATATATGAATAATTTTTTACGGATAAAATGCAGGGCACTTTTAATGCAAGGCTTAATATAAGCAGCATAATAACAGATAGCACAGAATTTTCGCGAAAGAACCGCAGCACGTTTTAAAAAATTAACCGCATGATTGAAAATCGTTTGTCCTTAAGTGTGCAGATCAGTGTTGAATTTGCAGAAACCTGTTTTGATTCTCCCGGCATGAGCTGGACAAAATAACTCATCGCTTTAACAAGAACTTTTGTATCTATTAAACCTTTGTTGCTGATCGTGGTTATCATCACGTCACTTTCGTTGCCTGCATCACTGTTATAAACAATTCCGATCTTATCATTTCCGGTGATCGTTACAAAGGAAGAATAATATCCGGCATCACTCACCGATGATTGTGTTTTTTTAATAAAATCTTTAAACTGAGTGCTTCCATCCGCATTTTTAGAGATCAAAATTATCTCATCAAAATTATATACAACCCTGTAATTGGTTTGAGGAAATCCATTCACATAAAAAGTATATGCCTGTTTTGTTTCATAATATTTTTCGGCAATCAATAAACAACCTCCGTCACTTTTAGGAATTATTTTACGGATATAAAGATCCGTAATTACCGGGCTGCTTTCGTTTTGCATATTCGCTGCTACTTTAGCTATAAAACTTTTTGACAGGTCTTCAAAACTTTCCGTCTTTATCTGACTGTTTACGGCATCTATTACATAAATAAATTCACCCGCAGCGCGGTTGTCGTGCCGGTATGAATAAAACCCTGTTACAACCACCGTTTTATTGTAATTGTTTACAGCCAATCCAATTTCATTAATAAAAACGGAATCAGCTCCTATCGCAGTTTTTACGATCTTGTTCTGTGACTGGCAGCAGCAAAAAAGAAAAAAATTTCTTGGATCATTTGTACGGTTATGTTTCATGCTTTTCGGAAAATCAATAATGCTGAAAATATCGCCTTCATTGTTACAATCGATTGAAGAAAAAAAAGCATCATTCACTTCGTATTCAATTTCGGCTTCTTTCCGGTATGTGATCGTCAACTGATCATTCATACCCAAAAATGAAACAGTGGAATTTCCGCTTCTGTCTGCATTTGCCCTGATATACATCACCCCGAATTTTGATTTGTCTGCAGAAGATTTTATGTAAAAATTGCTGTTGTCTTTAAAGAATTGCGGATCTATTTCACAAATAAGCGAAGGATTGCTCACTGGTTTAAAATTATTATCAAGTTTGATACAATTAAGCTCGATCCGTCCGGTTAACGAATTCTTTCCGCTGTAAAAAAAAAGGATATTGTTTTCGAGCAGAACAAGTTTCTCAAGAATTCCACCTGAAGGAATTGTAAGTTCGTTGCTGAACTCAAGTGCAAGATTTGATTTATAGCGTTCAACGATAATATCTTTTCTGAAATCACTGTTCCGGCAGCGCACAAGAAAAACACCGTTTGCGTTTTCACCGAGTACCTGTGTGTATGCGGTTTTTGATTTTACCTTTGCCTGATTGCTCCATTCTACCGTTTGCGAATGTGCATCGATAACAGATAAAAATAAAATAACCAATGAGAGTGAAAATGAAAAATGTTTAAACATTATTTTGCGTACCGAATCAATTCTCAAATTAAATCAATTTGAATAAATTTATTAGTAATAAAACTTCGTAAGGTGTGAAAATAAAACATGGCTAAACTGATCAATACTCAGAAGAAACAGGAACGGGCAATATTGGTTGGTGTAATTACACGGAATCAAAAAGAAGAACAGGCGGAAGAATACCTTGACGAACTCTCTTTCCTGGCATTAACAGCAGGTGCGCGGGTTATGAAACGCTTCATGCAACGATTACCGTATCCTAATCCGCGGTCCTATATCGGTGAAGGTAAGCTTGAGGAAATAGCTGTATTCACTAAGGAAAATGAAATTGATATGGTGATCTTTGATGACGAACTTTCTCCGTCACAGATCAGAAATATTGAAGCGAAAATTAATTGCAAGATCCTCGACCGCAGCAATCTGATATTGGATATTTTTGCTACACGGGCGCGAACGGCTCAGGCAAAATATCAGGTGGAACTGGCACAGGCACAATATCTTTTGCCGCGATTAACACGGATGTGGACTCACCTTTCAAAACAAAAAGGCGGTATAGGAATGAAAGGACCCGGTGAAACAGAAATTGAAACAGACAGACGTGCATTACGTAATAAAATAAGTAAGCTGGAAGAACGGCTCGAACTTATAGATAAACAAAGCAGCACACGGAGAAAGCAACGGGATGATAAGATCCGTATTGCACTCGTTGGATATACCAATGTTGGCAAATCAACAATATTAAATCTGCTTACAAAAGCGGGAGTGCTTGCCGAGAATAAATTATTCGCAACACTTGATTCAACAGTGCGTAAAGTGGAATTTGAAAACGTTCATTTTCTTTTAACAGATACGATCGGATTTATCAGAAAGCTGCCTCACCAGCTTATTGAATGTTTTAAATCAACACTGGATGAGATCCGTGATGCTGATATTCTCATTCATGTAGTTGATGTTTCCCATCAGGGATTTGAAGAACAGATAGAAGTTGTAAATAAAACCCTGGATGAAATTCAGGCACGTGATAAACCGGTTCTCATGGTTTTTAATAAAATTGATGAACTCAAAGAACCCGCAAGTGATGATGTCTTTTTTGCCCAGGAGCAAACGGTACCCTATATGGAAAGGCTTAAGAACACCTGGATGGCAAAGGAAAATGCACCGGTCTTATTTATTTCTGCGGAAAAGAAAATTAATATTGATGAATTGAGGAAAACCCTTGTTGAGCGTGTTAAGGCTTTCAAAATAAGGAAGTAGGTAATATTGCAGAAATTTATATTTTTGCAAACCCCAAATAAAAGCAAGAAAATATAATATGAGAAGAAATAGTATTTTATTGTTAACACTTTTAGCAGTCGGCTTAACTGCAAATGCACAAACAAAAAAAACACAAAAAAAAGCAGAATCTGTTGTTCAAAGCATACCTGAGCCTGTAAAACCTATGGTATGGGTTTTTACTTATGGCAAGGACACGGTTTATAAACCGGAATTTGAAAGACTGCTTTCAAAGAATAAGAACAGCAAAGATATTCCTGATGAAAAAGCTGTTCGCGAATACCTTGAACTGTATGAAAATTTCAAGATGAAAGTATCGGAAGCAAAACTAAAAAGACTCGATACTTCTTCATCATTCATCAACGAATTGTCAGGATACAGAAGTCAGCTTGCCAAGCCGTATTTAACAGACAAGAAAGTAACGGATGATCTGATCAAAGAAGCTTATGAACGCATGAAATGGGAGATCAATGCAAGCCATATTTTAATTAACTGTGCCGAAAATGCAACTCCGAAAGACACATTAATTGCATATACTAAAATTCTTGAATTACGTAAAAAGATCCTGAAAGGTGAATCGTTCGATTCGGTTGCGTTAAAAAATTCGGAAGATCCTTCAGCCGTAAAGAATTACGGATTACTCGGATGGTTTACTTCGTTTCATATGATCTATCCTTTCGAAACACAGGCATACGTTACACCTAAAGGAGAAATCTCAATGCCGTTCCGTACCCGTTTCGGATATCATATTTTAAAAGTGAATGATAAAAGACCTGCAAGAGGAGAAGTTAAAGTTGCGCATATCATGATCAGGTTAAATCAAAATGCCAATCCTGAAGCAATGACAGATTCGAAATCAAGAATTGAGGAAGCCTATAAAAAAATAATGGACGGTGAACCGTTTGATTCGGTAGTTGCCCATTATTCGCAGGATGACGGAAGCAAGGCAAATAAAGGAGTGATAAATTGGTTTGGAAGTTTCAGCAATTTCCCTGATGAATTCAAAGAAGTTTGCTTCTCGCTGAATAAAGGTGATGTATCAAAACCGTTCAAAACACCTTACGGATATCATATCGTTAAGATAATTGATAAAAGGCTAATTGCTGACCAGAAGGAAATGGAAGAAAGCATTAAATCGAAAATTAGCCGCGACAGCCGTGCCGAGAGCAGTAAGCTGGTGGTGTCCCAGCGAATCAAAAAGGAAAATAAGTTTGTAGAATATCCGGCTAATATTAAATCATTCACCGACAAACTGGATTCAACATTTCTGAAAGGTTCATGGACATATGATGAATCGAAAGTAAATGATAATCCGGTGATCTCTTTTCGTGATAAAATATATTCAGTAAAAGATCTTGCACATTATGTTCAGATAAATCAGGAACCGCAACCAAAAGGCTCTATTCCTGTTATCATCAATAATATGATGAAGAAATTCAGCGATGAAAAAGCCCTTGAATTTGAAGAAAGTATGCTGGATGTGAAATATGAAGATTTCAGAAACCTGATGCAGGAATATCATGATGGCATTCTGTTGTTTGATCTTACAGATAAGATGGTTTGGAGCAAAGCTGTTACCGATACCCAGGGTTTGGAAAAATTTCACGATGCCAACAAAACAAAATATATGTGGAAAGAACGGGTGAAGGTAATTACATTTTCATGCCTCGATGATAAAGCCAAAGCAGAAGCAATGAAAATGCTCGGAAAGGGAAAAACAATGGATGAAGTGAAAGCAAAACTGAATAAAAAGATCGGAGGTACAATTGTTTCAACCGAGCAAAAATCAGAGAAAGGCGAGAACGCTTCATTTGATAAACTATGGGATAAAAAAGGAGTTGTTGATATTCCGAATTCAGGAAGCGGCTATAAATTTTACTGGGTTGAAGGAATTGTTCCTCCTGAACCAAAAAGTTTGAAGGAAGCACGCGGAATCATTACTTCCGACTATCAGAATTATCTTGAGAAAGAATGGCTGAAAACTCTTCATGAAAAATATCCTGTAACGGTAAATGAAGAAACAGTGAAGACACTTTTTAAATAAGAAATTTTTTACCCAGAGAAATACCGGTCATCATGAACCGGTATTTTTTTTAGCTAAAAGTTTTTCGGAAAATTTATATTGTGAGTGAAATAATGCATAAATTAAAAGAATATTTTAAGATCATTTTCCTGCAATACTTTTTAGTGATTGCAGCAAGAGTTTACGAAATCTATTCTGTTCATCATGCGCATTCTCCGGAGCATCTTATGCGGTCGGAAGCAGCTGGAATGATAAACGATTTTTTGTTATCCGGATTTTTTCTGCTGCTTTACTTTCCTGTTTATTATAGTATAAATAAGTTTTCGCAAACGGTATCAAATGTCATTTCCTTTTTTATACTGTTCATAGTTTTTATACTTAAAATACTCATTCTTCAGTATTTCATATTTCAACTATCACCGCTTGACGAATTTCTTTTCCAGCATACCGGACAGGAAGTGTGGCTAACGATACGAACTGCAGAAGTGCATTATTTCAGGATCATTTCGGTTCTTACAACTGTACTTCTTGTTTCAATTTTATTTTTTTGGTTTACCATCAGATTTACATTCCCTGAAAGACTTTACCTGTGGTTTTCAATTTTATTTTTGCTTTCACTCCCGGTATATTTTTTGGTAAATACTAAAATTGATAAATATGTCAATAATGACCTCTATTTGAACAAGCCTTTTTATTTTTATAAGGTTTGCGTAAGACACTATTTTTTTGATAAAGCAGATTTTGAAGATGGTAAAGATGTCGCAGAGATTTCTAAAAATTACCAAACGGAATTTAACGATAAGATATATGTAAATAACACGTATCCATTTTTGCATAGGTGGAACCGTTCGGATGTTCTCGGCAATTTTTTTAACAGATCCGACTCCTCTCCAAATGTGGTGGTGCTAATTGTTGAAGGACTTGCAGACGATTTTATTCACCCGTTTCATGGATTAAATCTGATGCCTTTCCTCGACAGTTTATCGGGTCAATCGCTTTACTGGGATCACTTTCTTTCTCTTGGTGAAAGGTCTTATGCTGTTACTCCATCATTGATCGGATCGCTACCTTATGGCAATATCGGATTTACAATACTCGAAAACCAGCCCTACCATTTTTCATTTGTGAACCTGCTGAAAGCTAACGGATATTATACTTCTTTTTACTACGGACAAGGAGCATGGTTTCATCAGAAAGATGTGTTTTACAATAAAAATTGTATCGACAGGATCATTGATAAAATGAAATTCGATCGGGGTTTTAATAAGATCATTGTAAACCCGGATTCGTTTTTCTGGGGCTATAATGATAAGTATCTTTTCATGCAATCCGAAAAAGAAATTGAAAAGATAAACGGGAAAAAGCGTCTTGATATTTACTTTACCGGAACCATGCACAGTCCGTTTACGATAGAGGAAAATGAGCGCTACGAAGCAATGCTTGCACACGAAACAAATCAGCCGAAGAATAAAGAGGAACAAATTTTTTATTCGAACTATAAGAAATTCCTGTTGTCGGTAATGTTTACAAACGATGCACTGAAAGATTTTTTTGACTGGTATAAAAAACGGAGCGACTATCGCAATACTATATTTTTAATAACGGGAGATCATCCGATGACGGATATTCCGATACAAAATTCGATCAAAAGGTATCATGTTCCGATGCTGATCTTTTCGCCATTATTGAAATCGGCAAAAACATTTCACAGTGCGGGAAGTCACCTTGATGTGATGGAACCGTTTTTTACATTTTTACAAAATAAGTATAAACTGAATTTGCCGGATATGAGTAATGCTGTGAGCTCAATTTTGGATACGTCCGTTGCATTTGCAAATCATCACGTAATCCCATTTATGAATGGAAACAGAGACATTATTGATATTTATTCGGGTGATTATATGTTATCAAATGGCAAGGATCTGTATAAAGTTGAAAAGGGTTTCAAAATTACAAAAACAGACGACAAGATAATTTTTCAAAAATTATCAAAGCAGCTTTCTGCGTTTAAAGATGCAAATAGTTATGCCTGCAGGAAGGATCACCTTTTGCCCGATTCATTATATTTTTGCGGACTGAATATTCATCCGTATTATTACGACAGAGCTGTTAAAAATGTAAGCATGGCAAACGGTTATCACGATATTATTCAAAAGGTGAAGATCAGAAATGAAGAACTGAATTTTGATATTTCAGGAAATGTACTTTCAAAAACAGATAAAGGACTTCAGTTTATTTGCCAGATAACAAATTCAAAAGACAGTATTTTGTATTGGAGATCGTTTGGAATTCCGGCAGAGAAAAAGCCATTTATGTTTCACATTAAAATTCCCGGGCAAGCTATAAATTCTGATTCGCTTACATTCCGTTCATTTTTTTACAATGAAGAAAAACATACCGCATCAATAAGTTACAAAGCGGCATTGTACCAAAGGTAAATTTACCTGCAAATCTTCATTCAATTGCTGTATTATTGCAGGTTAATTCACCTATAGTTGAAAACATTTTTATCTGTAATACTCTTTTTATTTTTGTCATCATCCTGCACCAAAAAGGGGGCTTCGGTAAGTAATGAAGAACCACTGGCAAAGGCTTATGATGAATATTTATTTCCTTCAGACCTGAAAGGGCTTCTGTCTTCTTCATTCAGTGCTGCAGACAGTGAGCGTGTTGTTAATGCGTACATCAATACCTGGATCAAAAATAAAGTACTTGCCCACAAAGCGGAGATGAACCTGTCGGATGATGAGAAGGATGTTAAAAAGAAACTTGACGAATACCGTAACTCGCTTCTCATTTATAAATACCAGACTAAACTTATTTCAGAGCGTATAGATACCACAGTTACCGAAGCACAGCTTAAGGAATATTATGAGAAGAATAAAAATAATTTTGAACTCAAAAAAAATTTAGTTCAGCTTACATTCGTTAAGATCGCGGAAAATGCAGCAGGGCTAAGCCAGATCAAAAATCTGTTTCGCTCGTCCCGTTTTGGTGATAAAGAAAAGTTGTCAGTTTTATGCGGTAAGTTTGCCAATAATTTTTTTCTTGACGATGAAGTATGGCTGGACTTTAATGAAGTAATAAAAGAGCTTCCGATAAAAAATTATGATCAGGAGGAATTCCTCAGGAACAATAAATTTCTTGAAATTAATGAAGGAAATTATATTTACCTCATTAATATAAAAGCATACCGGATAAAGAACAGCATTTCGCTGATCGAATTCGAAAGAGAAAATATAAGAGCGATCCTCTTGAATGAACGAAAACTGAAACTGCTTAAAGAGATCGAATTGAATGTGATGAAAGAAGCAGAACTGAATAAAGAAATTGAAAGATATACAAAATGAAGAAATCCTTTTTCATACTAATTTTTACATTTACCTGTTTGTATTCGTTACACGCACAGCAACAAGGAAAATTGATTGACGAGATCGTTGCTGTTATTGGCGATAATATCATTCTTGAAAGCGAAGTCGAATTTGAATACGAACAAATGAGAAAAGAACTTCCTGTTATTGGTGACAGTGTAAAATGTGAAATTCTTAAGCAACAAATGATCACCAAGCTGATGCTTACCAAAGCGCAGCTGGATAGTATTGAACTTCCTGATGAACGCGTTGATGCAGAACTTGAAAAACGTATAAAATATTTCGCATCACAATTTGGAGGCGAAAAAGAAATGGAAACTTTTTATGGTAAATCGATTGCCGACATAAAAGCAACGAACCGTGAAAAGATCCGCAACAATATGTTAACGCAGGAAATGCAGGGAAAGATTTTAAAAGATGTAAAAGCATCTCCTTCCGATATTAAAAATTATTACAAAGAGTTGGAGAAGAATGACAGTCTTCCGTATTACAGTTCGGAAGTAGAGATCGCACAAATAATAATAAAGCCGGTTGTTTCAAAAGAATCAAAAGAAATTGCACTGGATAAGATTACAGAATTACGTGACCGGATATTAAAGGGCGAAAGTTTTAATACGATGGCACTTATTTATTCGGATGATAAAGGATCGGCAACGCATGGTGGTGAACTTGGATTTTTTTCGCGAGGTGATATGGTACCCGAATTTGAAGCAACTGCATTTAAACTAAAACCGGACAGTATTTCAAAGATCATTGAAACGAAATACGGATATCATATTCTGAAACTGATAGACCGTAAAGGCGATAATATTAATGTCAGGCATATTCTCATTATGCCTAAAACATTTCGTTCCGACATTGAACTCTCAAAACAAAAAATTGATTCAATCATCTGGCTGATTAAAATTGATTCGATCACATTTGAAAATGCGGCTAAGAAATTCTCTGATGATATCGCAACAAAAAATAATGGCGGATACATAACCGAGGGGCAAATTGGAACAACAAAAGTTCCTGTTGATGAACTTCCAAAAGATCTCTTTTTTAAGATCGAAAAATTAAAGCCGGGAGATATTACACAACCTGAAGAAATAACGCTTCCGGGACCTGACCGTGAAAAAGCGTGGCGGGTGATTTATCTTAAATCGGAATCGAAACCGCATGTATGTAATATGGTTGACGATTATCAGAAATTACAGTCGATGGCATTTCAACGCAAACAACAAAAGACCATGCAGGAGTGGGTTGAAAAATATAAGAAAAACATTTATATAAGCGTTTCCGATTCGTATAAAATGTGTCCAACTATTAAAGCCTTTATAAAAAAATAACACCATGACAGAATATTCATCTGACGTAGAAACAGCAGATTCGTTACATCGAAAATATAAAGAACTAAAACAGGAGATCGGTAAAGTCATCATTGGCCAGCATGAAGTTGTGGATGCCGTACTGATGTCAATTTTTGCCAACGGACATACGTTACTCGTTGGAGTTCCCGGTTTGGCTAAAACATTACTTGTCCGTACCATTGCAGATGTTCTTGATCTGAAATTCAATCGCATTCAGTTCACTCCCGATCTGATGCCAAGTGATATTACAGGATCTGAAATTCTTGATGAAAAAAGAGAGTTTCGTTTTTTGAGAGGACCATTGTTTGCTAATATTATTCTTGCTGATGAGATCAACCGTACACCGCCAAAAACACAATCGGCATTACTGGAAGCAATGCAGGAAAGATCGGTTACTGTAAACGGAAAAAACCATCAGCTTGATCAGCCATTTTTTGTTCTTGCTACACAGAATCCGATCGAGCAGGAAGGCACGTATCCATTGCCGGAAGCTCAACTTGACCGTTTTATGTTCAATGCTATTTTGGATTATCCGAAATTTGAGGAAGAACTGTTGGTTGTAAAAAATACAACGAGCGGAGGTTTTCCGGTTCTCAATAAAATTCTTCACGCAACCGATATTTTATATTTTCAGGATCTGGTAAGAAAAGTTCCTGTAGCTGATAATGTACTTGAATATGCGGTGAAACTGGTAAGCAAAACAAGGCCAAATACAGGTCATGCAACAGCGAAAGTAAATGAGTTCATATCATTTGGTGCCGGTCCGCGTGCAGGACAGTTCCTCATTCTTGGAGCAAAATGCCATGCACTTATCAATGGGAATTATTCACCCGATATTGATAATGTGAAGGCAGTCGCAAAGGATGTGTTGCGACACCGTCTTATCAAAAATTATAAAGCCGAAGCTGAAGGGGTAAGCATTGAAAATATTATTGAAACATTGATGTGATCTTCACATGAATCGTACAGTTTCATTATTAATTTCAACTATCTTTCATCCTGTTTTTATCAATCTTTTAAGTTTGATCTCGCTAATGTTATTCGTTCCTGTTTTGAAATATGGAATGAGTGATAGCTTAAAACTCTTTTACCTGATATTTATTTTCACATTAACGGGAATACTCCCGATCGGAGCAGTTTCAATTTTGAAGTACTCAGGAAATGTAAAATCTTTTTTGCTTCAGGAAAAGAAAGAACGAATGATCCCGTATATTATCACAGCAGTATTATACTTATTTACATATTATTTAAGCAAATCATTATTGCATTCACAACACATAATCATTGCGTATCTCCTTGCGTGCTCATGTATTGTGGCGGCAGTTATGTTTATTACTATTTTTGATAAGATCAGTATTCACATGGCGTCAATAGGTGCATTTGCAGCGATTGTTGTTTCCATGGTAAATCTTGCAAATTTTGATGTTCGGATACTTTTAGCAATCATCTTAGTTTTTGCCGGATTAACCGCCACTGCAAGGATGTTTGCAAATTCGCATCTTCCATATCAATTGTACTGTGGATTTTTCCTCGGATTTATCATCATGTATTTCATTATTTAATTTTTATATTTTCGTCTTCTAATCCTGAATTTATGAGTTACGAAACCATTCTGTTTGAAGTAAATAATAATATTGCAAGCATTACATTGAACCGGCCCGATGTTTATAATGCATTTAATGAACAGCAAAGTGCAGATATAATTGATGCGTTAAAGAAATGTGAGAAGGACAAATCGGTCAGAGTACTTGTAATTACAGGTGCGGGAAAGGCGTTTTGTTCAGGTCAGGATCTGAAATCGATTGCAGGAACCAAGCGTTCGCTGAGCGAGTCGATCTATAAAAGATATAATCCGATGATAAAAGCGATCCGGAATCTCCCCATGCCGGTTATTTGTAAACTTAATGGTGTTGCGGCAGGTGCCGGATGTTCACTGGCACTGGCATGCGATTTTATCATTGCATCTGAAAATGCAACACTGATAGAAGTTTTCATAAATGTGGGTCTGGTACTTGATTCGGGATCATCCTATTTTCTTCCACGTCTTGTTGGTTCAGCAAGAGCTTTTGAAATGAGTACAATGGGAACAAAAGTTCAGGCTGCCCAGGCTCTTGAGTGGGGCATGGTGAATAGAGTGGTAAAAACGGAAGAACTCGATTCCGAAACAATAAAAATTGCTGAATATTATTCAAAAGCACCAACCAAAGCGATTGCAATGATCAAAAGAATGATGAACAAATCTTTTCACTCAGATCTTGATACCATGTTGGAATACGAAGCCTATTGTCAGGAAATTGCAGGAAGAAGTGAAGATTATAGTGAAGGAGTGGCTGCATTTGTTGAAAAGAGGAAGCCTGATTTTAAAGGGAGATAGCCATTTGCCGACCAGAGATTTGATTATATATTTGGATTTAACTAACTTGTGCTAAAATTCAATCTGCATGGTACTTTCCATAAAGCATATATTACTGGCATTTGACAGTTCGGAGCAATCAATTGTTGCGCTGAATACTGCCCTTTTTTTTAAGAAAAAATATCATTCACAACTTACCATTGTTCATATCGAAGAAGCTATTCCAAATGGTGATATCAAGGATATGTTAAAAAAACATGTAGGAGATGAAGCATATAATTTTATTCATAAAACGGGAAGACCGTATCGCGGAATAATTGAATCAGCAAAAGAAACAGATGCAGACCTTATAATAATGGGAACACATGGTATTTCAGGATTTGAGGAATTCTGGATGGGAAGTACAGCTTACAAAGTTGTAAGTCTTGCAAAATGCCCTGTACTTACAATGCGCGAAAGTTTAGCACATAACGATTTTCGGTCCATTGTTCTTCCGATAGATACATCTTTTGAATCACGTCAGAAAGTTCCGTTTGTAATATCACTTGCAAAACAATTAAATTCAACAGTGCATATTTTAGGAGTTTCTGTAGATAATGATAATGAATCTCTTCATCAGGTGAATGTGTATACACGCCAGGTAAAAAGAAGTCTTGAAGAAGAGAATATTCCATTCACTCTGGAGTATAAACTTGGAGGTAATATCACTAAATCTTCGGTCGAACATGCAGAAAAGATTAAAGCAGATCTGATCATAATAATGACAGAACAGGAGGCGCAGATAGGGTCATTTTTCCTTGGAAAATTTGCCCAGCAAATGGTTAATCATTCTACAATTCCGGTGATTAGTATTTCGCCAAGAGAAGACCTTCTTCTTACTGATGCTAAAATATAAACCATCATTTTAATAAAACATATTGCTCAAAAAAGCGTAAGACATAAAATTACGATTCGAATAGAATGATTGAAATAAAACCAGGACCTTTCCTTGAAGATATAAATTTCCCGGCCGATCTTAGAAAAGTAAAAGAAGATGATCTGGTAAAAGTATGTGCTGATTTAAGGCAATACATTATTGATACGGTTTCAGTTTATGGAGGACATTTTGCTGCAAGCTTAGGTGTTGTTGAGCTTACAATTGCTTTGCATTACGTTTACAATACACCCTACGATCAGTTGGTTTGGGATGTCGGGCATCAGGCTTACGGCCATAAAATTCTTACAGGTCGCAGAGGAGTATTTCACACCAACAGGGTGTATAAAGGAATTTCCGGTTTCCCAAAACGAAGCGAAAGTGAATATGATACATTTGGTGTGGGACATTCATCAACTTCCATTTCGGCAGCTTTGGGAATGGCTGTTGCTTCACGACTTAAAGGAGAGTTAAACCGTCAGCACATTGCAGTTATCGGTGACGGAGCATTGACTGCAGGACTTGCTTTCGAAGGATTGAATCATGCGGGTGTTGAAAATTCAAATCTTCTTGTTGTGCTTAATGATAATTGCATGAGTATTGATCCGAATGTTGGAGCGCTCAAAGAATACTTAACAGATATTACCACTTCGCCAACATATAATCGTTTTAAAGATGATGTATGGAAAGCGCTTGACAGGCTGAAAAAAGTCGGACATATCTCACAGGATATTATCACAAAGATCCATGATACGATGAAATCGGGATTATTGCGGCAAAGCAATATGTTCGAGTCATTGAAGTTCCGTTACTTCGGTCCTATTGACGGACATGATGTTAACCATTTGGTTAAAGTGATGAATGATCTTAAAAAAATTCCGGGTCCGAAATTATTGCACTGCATAACCGTTAAAGGAAAAGGATTTCATCTGGCAGAAAAAAATCAAACCAAATGGCATGCTCCGGGATTGTTTGATAAAGTTACCGGTGAGATCTTTAAGAAAATTCCTGATAAGCCCCAGCCACCAAAATATCAGGATGTGTTCGGAAATACACTGGTTGAGCTTGCTCAGCTTAATCCGAAAATTGTTGGTGGTACACCTGCAATGCTTTCAGGCTCGTCAATGAATATTATGATGGATAAGATTCCTGAACGTACTTTTGATGTCGGAATTGCAGAGCAACATGCAGTAACATTTTCGGCAGGTCTGTCCACTCAGGGAATGGTTCCGTTCTGTAATATTTATTCCTCATTTATGCAGCGTGCGTTTGATCAGGTGGTACATGATGTTGCATTGCAAAAGTTGAATGTTATTTTCTGCATGGATCGTGCAGGGATTGCCGGTGCTGACGGGGCAACACATCACGGAATGCTTGATATTCCATATATGCGTTGTGTTCCGAATATGACCGTTAGCGCACCGATGAATGAAGAAGAATTGCGCAACCTGATGTATACTGCTCAACTCGGGAAAAATTCAGGACCTTTCTCCATACGTTATCCGCGTGGCAACGGAGTAATGCCCGAATGGAAAACACCCTTTAAAGAAATTCAAATAGGTACAGGAAGAAAACTTCGTGATGGTGATGATATCGCACTGATCACGATCGGACATATCGGAAATCTTGCAGTAGATGCAGCAAATAAGTTCGCAAATGAGGGTATCAGTGTTGCGCATTACGATTTACGTTTTGTAAAACCAATTGACGAAAATATGTTGCACGATGTTTTCAGTAAGTATAAAAAAATTATCACCGTTGAAGACGGAACTATTGTTGGTGGAATGGGAAGTGCAGTTCTCGAATTTATGGCACAGCATAATTATAATGCCGAAATAAAAATGCTCGGTATGCCCGACAGGATTGTTGAGCATGGTGAGCAATCAGAATTATATACCGAATGCGGATATGACGTATCTTCGATTATGAAAGCAGTGCGTGTGCTGTTAAATGAAAAAGTAGCTGTTTAATTATTCTCCGGCAGTTTCTTCTTCCTCTTCTGTTTCCGGAACGATCCCTTCCATCAGATTCCTGATCTCCTGCAATTCTTCTTTATTGTATTTATTTTGGTATTCACCGAGCAGGTCGAGAAAATATTCGAGATTTGATTTTCCGTCATCCTCTTCAAGATAAAGAAAAGTATAATCTCCACTATTCTCTTCAATGTTCTCATATGCAAGACGGATCATCTTAACGTAACCCGGTTCATTTAAATTAGCTTTGAACCACTCACGCAATTCTTTCATTTGAGTAATTACTTTTTCACTTATTCCTTCTTTAGCAAGTGTTTTTTTGATTTGGTCTATCCGGTTATTCATATTGTTAGATTGATGCAGCGAAAGTACTTATTTTTGGCGAAAAAAGAACATTAACATGAAAGCTGTTTACACTATTTTCTTACTGATTATTTCCAACGCATTTATGACGTTTGCATGGTACGGGCATCTTCAGTTCCAAAAGATCGACTGGCTTAAATCAACAGGATTGGTTGGAGTAATTTTAATAAGCTGGTTTATTGCCCTATTTGAATATGCATTTCAGGTACCGGCAAACCGAATAGGATATATAGGCAACAGCGGACCGTTTGATATGTTCGAATTAAAGACAATTCAGGAAGCCGTTTCGATCGGTGTATTTATTATTATCAATATTTTTGTTTTTAAATCAGGGCAAATGCAATGGAATCACGTGTTGGGTTTTTGTTTGATAATAATTGCCGTTTATGTGATCTTCAAAAAGTGGTAAATATTATTTATTCCACCTCTTAGTTATCCTGATGGTGTATGAAATAAAATCATTCAATCCGTCTTCAAACTTTTTATTTCCCAGTGAAATTCCATTTTCATCCAAAACTTCTTTGGTATAATGAGCTTCGAAAATTTTAGTTGAAACGATGGATTCGAGATTGAAGTAACTGATTATTTTGAAAAGTATATTTGAGATATGCAGTGCAGGAGTTTTTCCTCCTTTACCTGTTGAAACACCAACCATCGAAAATACTTTATTGTCGAAGAGGTCTTCAAAAGGTGTGTCGCCAAAGCGATGCAGAAAGTTCAAAATTTCGGGTGTTGTGCTCCAGTTATATTCAGGTGAGATGATAAAAATAATTTGAGCCGGCCTCATTCCATCAACTAATTTTTTTTGAAATGAATTGAGATTATTTGCATCAATATCTCCCTGGGTAATAAGTGGTATATCATATTCCTGAAAATCGATAAGTGAAACAGCATGTTCTTTACCAAGAGTATGCTGTAATGCTTTTCCAACCCTGATGGTATTGTTATTTTTTCTTGCTGAACCTGAGAGAATGCAAATGTTCATAGAGATATATTTTTTTGTGAATACATGTTAAACATACTTGCGAACAAACTGATACAGGTTAAAGTTTTTCTCTCTTGATTCTTCTTTCAAAGCAGATTCAATTTTCGAAAAAGGTATATCTTTTGTACGAATGTTTTTGATCATCATCAACGCTTTTTCAGCGAGGAGATGAATTTTTTTATCACTGTTTTGTGCCATGTGATGATGCTTTTCAATTGCTTCTGCAAGCTCTTCTATCCCATCACTTTTAGTTGCTATCGTTTTTATAACCGGAGCTTCCCAGCCATCGCGGATATATGTATGTGCAAGCACGATAAGGTTTTTATAAAAAATATCGGCACCATCTCGGTCCGATTTATTTACAACAAACACATCAGCAATTTCCATGATGCCACTTTTCAATGTCTGAATTTCATCACCTGCTTCGGGAACGAGAACAAGAACGGTTGTATCCGCCAGTGCAGCAATCTCCACTTCGCTTTGACCAACACCAACAGTTTCGATAATAATATGATCGAAATTTGCAGCGCGAAAAATATCCGCCACTTCAAATACTTTTGGTGCAAGTCCGCCAAGACTGCCACGTGTTGCCATGCTTCTGATAAAAACATTCGGATGTAAAAAATGCTCGCTCATCCGGAGACGGTCGCCCATGATAGCACCATGATTGAAGGGTGAACTCGGATCAATTGCTATGATGGCGATCTTTTTATTTTGTTCGGATAATTTTTTTACAAGAGCATTTATCAGTGTGCTTTTTCCTGCACCCGGAGGTCCTGTAATTCCTGTGATCGGAATATGTTTGTCGAACGACAGCTGCTGCAAGAATTCTTCATATCCTGTAGTTTCATTTTCCACCATAGATATACACCGCGCTAAAACACGCTGATCTCCCTGATGTAATTTTTGAAGAATGTCACTCATTGTTTTATTCCGTGGAGACTTTTAAATAAATATCTCTGCATTACGAATATAATTTAACAGGATATTTTATTTACACGATTCTCATGTCTTCCGCCTTCAAAATTTGTATTCAGGAATTTCAATACGATTTTTTTTGCAAGATCAAGATCAATGAAACGGGAAGGTAAACACAAAACATTTGCATTGTTGTGCTGGCGTGCAAGTGCCCCGAGTTCTTCTGTCCAGCATAAAGCAGCGCGTATTCCCTGATGTTTATTGGCTGTAATGGCAACACCATTTCCGCTTCCGCAAATGAGTATTCCGAACTGTGCTTCACCATTCTCAACTGATAAAGCAACAGGATGCGCAAAATCAGGATAGTCAACTGATGCATCCGAAAATGGTCCGAAGTCTTTTATTTCGTTATCGGCAGATAATAATTTTATTATTTCTGCTTTATATGCGAAACCTGCATGGTCGCCACCGATTGATATTTTCATGTTTTTATTTATTAGCCACAGATTACACAGATTTCTTTTCTGTAAGTCATCCGCGTTACGTTTTACTGTTATTTTTTTCTACACTCTTTGCCACAAAGATACTTATTTCATACAAGCTGTACAGCGGAATGAACATCATGATCTGACTTGCTACATCCGGTGAGGGAGTTAGAATTCCGGCTAAAAGTAAAATAACGATGATCGCATATTTCCTGTTCTTCTTCATCCATTTACTTCCAAGCAATCCGATCTTTGTAAGAAAATAAACCAGCATCGGTAATTCGAAAACCAAACCTGTTGCAAGAGTTAGTGTTGACACAAAAGAAATATACGATTCAATATTCACTTCATTGCTCACCGCATCACTCACACGGTATGATCCGAGAAAATTTACGGATAACGGAGCGAGTAAAAAATATCCAAACAATACACCAATGAAAAATAAAATGGATACAAAGAACACAATTCCTTTGGCATAACTTTTTTCCTTTGTTGTTAATGCAGGTTTTATAAAGCGCCATACTTCAAAAATGATATATGGAAATGCCAAAACTAATCCGGCAATAAATGCAACAAAAATATGTTGCGTAAATTGTCCCGACATGGTTATATTTTTCAATGTGAACCCCATGTCTTTTATGCAGTATTGATCGTTACCGGCAAGCAACAGTGAGAGTTTGCAAAATGCACGGTACGTTATAAAATCAAGATGCGTGGGACCAAAAATAATCACATCGAAAAGGATGTGCTTATTTACAAAAGCTGTTACTCCGAAGATAACGATTGCCAAAGCCGAGCGGAACAAGTGTCCCCGTAGCGCATCAATGTGATCGAAGAAACTCATTTCCTTCTCTGTTTGTATTTCCGGTTGCTGATCTGATGCCATATTCGGTTGCGAAAATAATCAAATCAACTGAAATGAAATTTTTAATTGAGAAGAAATAATCCTGAAAACGTGATTTACAAAAGATCTAAAAAGAGAATGCTCAATTTATAAGCCGAAGCTGAATCCTATGCCAACCATAAGGCCGCCTGGTTGAAGAATATTAAATGCCGCTTTTGATGCATCCGTCAGTTTTATACCAACAGGATCATTAACCTTGTAATTATCCCCTACAGTATTTAAAAGGAAACTCCAGCCTAATTCAATATTAAAACGTGATCTCTTGCCCATTTTCCAATATTTGAGCCACGAAAAATTTATGGTGCTTACCGGGTTTAAATCATAAGTCATTGTAACCTGCTTACCCTGCTGACTTGATAAGTTGGTGCTATCTACAGCGTACAGATTAGCTTTTACATTTTTTGAACCTGTTACATATGTATAACTGAATGAAAAGGCAGATGTAAGTGCTTCGCCAAAATAATATCTTCCGCCTACAGTTATTTTATCCCCCCATGTTCCAAATCCTGCACCAATATAACCTGAAAACTTATCAGCGAATTTTTTTTCAAACTGAACACCAAGAAGTCCGGTATTATAATTTATTCCGGAGCCAACTGAGATATATGCATCCGAAGGTGAATATTCAGACTTCGGTTGTTCTTTTTCTTCACGGTGTTGAGCAAACAAGTAATTAGATAAAAGAAGAAAAAAGATAACGGATAAAGTAAATTTATTTTTCATATGCGTAAGATTTTTACAACTGAAATTTCAAATGAATTATCAAAACAAATATATTTTTTTAAAGAGTCAATTCTTTTACTTTAACATTTTCTCCAGAGAACTATCGTATTCCGAACGGAAGTTGTCAATATTTCCGAAATCAGTTTCGTTAATTTTTATATTTCCTTTTGTGACAGCTCCGAGCTTTTCAAATTTCACATTCATCCTGTTCAATGATTCTTCAATAGCTGAGCACTGAGCACTCTGCACCGAAACCACCACACGGCTTTGTGATTCACCGAAAAGGATTGCATCGGTGCGCAGTGTCTTGTCGAGCGGAGTCGAGACATCAAATCCAAGATTTCTATTCATTGCACTTTCAAGCAATGTAATGAACAATCCGCCTTCGCTCACATCATGTGCCGATTGAATGATATTATTTTTGATCAGCAGTTTTACTGCTTTCTGAATTTCAAATTCTTCATTGAGATCAAAATGCGGAGCAGGTGAAAGTTGAACTCCATGTTGTGAAACAAGATACTGTGAGGATGAAATATCATTTCTGTTTTCACCGATCATATAAATTACATCACCTTCATTTTTAAAGTCAAGTGTCATGTGTTTTTTTCCATCTTCAATAAGTCCAACCATTCCAATTGTAGGTGTTGGAAATACGGCATTCTCATCGTTTGACTGATTATAAAAACTAACATTTCCACCTGTTACCGGAGTTCCAAATTTGCGGCAGGCTTCACTCATTCCTTTGATGGCATACACAAACTGGTAATATACTTCAGGATTGTATGGATTTCCGAAATTCAAACAATTGGTAATAGCTGCGGGATCACCACCACTGCATACAATATTTCTTGCGGCTTCACTCACCGCGATCATTGTTCCAGTGAACGGATCAGCATGAACGTACCGTGCATTGCAATCTGTTGTTACCGCGATTGATTTATTTGTTCCTTTTACTTTTACAACGGCAGCATCACTTGGCGCATTAGTGCTTTGATTTACCGTTCCTACCATCGAATCATATTGATTGTAAACCCATCTGCGCGAACAGATATTCGGATGAGCTGCTAATGCTTTTGCCACATCAATTGCAGATTTTCGATTTTCGATTTTCGATTTATTGGCATCAAGCAATAGATCGGGAATTTTATTGATGTCAAACTTTTTTATTTCTTCAAAATATTTCGGCTCTTTGTATTCGCGTTGATAAACAGGTGCACCACCGCCAAGCACCAAACTTTCTCCGGGAATATCTGCAACAAGTTCATTGTTCATATAATACTGAACACGACCTGAGTCGGTCACCTCACCGATGATTGCAAAAGTGAGATCCCACTTTTCAAATATTTTCTCAACGTCTTTTTCTCTTCCTTTATTTACGATAACAAGCATTCGTTCCTGAGATTCAGATAGCAGAATTTCCCAGTCTTTCATATCCTTTTGCCGCATCGGAACTTTATCAAGCCACACTTTCATTCCTGTTCCGCTTTTCGCACTCATCTCGCTTGTTGAGCAGGTGATACCCGCAGCACCCATATCCTGCATTCCAACAACAGCGCCTGTTTTAAGCAGTTCCATCGAAGCTTCAAGAATTAATTTTTCCCAAAAGGGATCACCAACCTGAACACTTGGAAGATCTTTTGCAGAATCTTCGGTGATATCTTTTGATGCAAAAGCAGCACCATGAATTCCATCTTTTCCTGTTGCCGATCCGAAAATATAAACCGGATTTCCGGGTCCGTCAGCTATAGCTGAAACGGTTTTACCAACTTCTGCAATACCAACACTCATCGCATTTACAAGCGGATTGATCTGGTAGCAATCATCAAAATAAACTTCGCCTCCAACGGTAGGAATTCCAAATGCATTTCCATAATTACCGATCCCTTTTACCACGCCACGCACCAGCCATTTTGTGCGTTCATTTTCGATATTTCCGAAACGAAGAGAGTTTAAATTTGCGATAGGACGCGCGCCCATCGAAAAAATATCGCGATTGATTCCCCCGACACCTGTTGCAGCTCCCTGATAAGGCTCGAGCGCACTCGGGTGATTGTGACTTTCAATTTTGAAACAACACGCGAGACCATCACCGATATCAATAAGTCCCGCATTTTCTTCACCGGCTTTTGCAAGCATTTTAGGTCCATCTTTTGGCAATGTTTTAAGCCATGTAATAGAATTTTTATACGAACAGTGCTCGCTCCACATTACCGAGTAAATACTTAATTCAGTAAAGTTCGGAGTTCTTCCGAGTATCGATTTTATCTTTTCAAATTCTTCGGGAAGAAGTCCTAATTGCTTAGCCTGTTCAAGGGTTGCCGTTTGTCCGGCCTGTGTTTTTTCGCTCACGTTGTGAATATAAAATGAAAGTGCAAATTTGATTATTATTTCTTAAGTTTAAAGATAAAATGAAACAATATTTTCAGGAAAATATCTTATATCTTTGATTTGCCGTTTTTCGATGAAATACAAGTTGGTATATTTCTTTTTTTTATTGCCTTTTTTATTCAACAACTGTGATAAGAATGGCAATCTGATTTCAATTCAGATTGACACTGCCTACAAATGGATTACATTAACGGGAATTATTTATGATGATTATTCCCACCAGCCTCTTCAAAATGTTAATGTGAAGTTATTAAGAGGAGATGGATGGTTAGCTGCACCGGCAGGTTCATCCATAACTGATGGTTCAGGAAGATATAATATTAAATGTTACTCTCATGACTATGGTTCAACATTTACGGTAAGTGCGCAAAAGGATACCTTCTTTGTCGACAGTTTAACGGGTACCAATGGTTCGCGGATTTATCCGGTTTCAGAGTATTATTTTCACCTGGGAGAAGTTGATTCCTTATATCGTGATATAAAAATAATGCCCTATTCGTCTCTTTTATTATTATTAAATAATCATGGGAAAGAGGATTTAGAATATTTATACGTATTTAATCATTACAAAATAATGACTTCGTTTACCGACAGTGTTCCGATACTGCCAGGATATCGTAAACCGCTGAGACCTTTTTCCAGCATTGATTATGGCAAACTGGGTTACTTATTTACAGGTACTTTAATGAACGATATTGAAATAAAATTTAAAAGAAGGAATTCACCATACGATCAGATTATTGAAAAGAGTGCATGGTGTTATCCATATAAAGTGACAACCTTGTCATTCGACTTTTAATTATTCGTCAAACGAATGCGATACACTTAATAATTTGTTAAGACAGAATACATTTACATTACGTATTTTTCGCAAGAAACCGAATTGCATTTTTAGTATAATTGCATACTTCTTTATAGTCTGGGAGCTGCTGTTAATATTACTCAAGTCTTTATTAAACTGATTTATGAATATGAAAAGAATTATTATTTCAGCGCTGACAGCTTTGTTGCTTTGCTTTCAGTTAAATGCACAAACGACTCTTCCAACAGCATGGGATTTCGGTAATCCGGGTATTACATCTCCACCTAACGGATGGACACTTAATCTCGGAACAAACGGAGCATTAACGTATTCGTCAGGAGTTGGTGATGCTGTATCGTGCAGGCTTGATGCAACAGGAGAAAATGTGGTGATCTGGTTTGCCGATAAACCGGGACCGTTAAGTTATTATATAAAGGGAACGGGAATTTCTTCACCATATTTCTCCGGTGCATTCACTGTTCAGGAAGGCCCGGATACCAGTCACTGGAGTGATATGCGCACATTTACATCAATGACAAATGCATTCGCGCGCTTTACCGATTATCCTCAGCCAACGAGCAGATATGTACGGTTTTTTTATACTACAAAAGTCTCGGGAAGCAATGTGGCGCTTGATAGTGTTTGGCTTCAGGCAGCACCAGCAAGTCCGAATGCCAGCATGAATGTGAAACAAAACGGAGTAAGTCTTGTGAATGGAAATACGTATGTTATCGGAAATACTGCATCCACTTTATTTACCATTGAGAATAAAGGAACGTTGCAGGCGCTTTCGATCGGAACAAAAAATATTACAGGAACAAATGCATCTGATTATTCCATTCCATATTTCCCTTCTTCAGTTGCCGCAAGCAGCAGCGATACCTTTAGAATAAATTTTATTGCAGGAGCTAACGGATCACGTTTGGCGCAGTTGAGTTTTGCAAATGGAGACTCTTCAAAAAATCCATTTATCATCAAACTTTATGGAATAGGAGGAACGTATGCAACGGAACCAACACAACAGCCAATAAATTTAACGTTCACAAATCTGAAGGCATATACATTTATAGTAAATTATCGAAATCCGGTAAATGCTCCTGAAAAATTTATTGTACTGCGAAAAAAGGCAAGTGTAATAACAGAAGTTCCGCTTGATGGTCATACATATACTCGTGGAGATTATATCGGTGCGGCACAAGTGGCCTATGTCGGAAGTGATACATCATTTGTACAAAATAATATTGTAGCTAATACAAATTATTCGTTTTCTATTTTTGCTTTTAACGGACCTGCAGGTTTTGAAAATTATTTAACAACAGCTCCATTAAATGGAAACATCACTTCAGGAGGAAGCAATATCGGAAATTATTATTCGGGAATAAATCCGGCATCGGCAACATTCATCAATGATGTACATACAAAAATAAATGTGCGTGACACAGTTTTTTACAGCAACTATGCTCCAACAATAATTAATAATTTTATTGCACGCGATACAACAGGTGGTAAGAAAGTGGTGAGTTGTGTTTATACTTCACTGATCTATTTTTACGATGATCCGTTCCTGTGGTGGAATGGTTCGAACTCGGGAACACTTACGCGTGAACATACGTATGCGCAAAGCTGGATGCCAAGTAAAGTTGGAAATGCCAACTGGCCATATGATGCAGCTACCAACTCGCACGAATTACCAGAGTATAACGACCAGCATCATTTGTTTCCTGCTGATCAGACAGCTGCAAATGGCAAGCGTTCGAATTATGGTTTCGGAGAAATTGTGGGCACTCCAACCTATGTTTCACCAACAGGATCAGGAAAACTTGGCCTTGATTCATCAGGAAATACAGTTTGGGAACCACGCAACGAACATAAAGGTGATCTTGCACGTGCATTGTTTTATATGGCTGTTATGTACAATGGCGTGAATGGAAAGAACTGGTCGTTGGGGGCAAATACACCGCAAAAAGAAGCCATATTAAAAAAATGGCATTTTCAGGATCCGCCAGATGCATGGGAAATTGCGCGGCATGAATATGTGAATTCCATTCAGCATAATCGTAATCCGTTTATCGACAGTATTTATTGGGTGAACAAAATAAATTTTACAAATCTTACTTTGATAACAACGGTTGTTCCCGGTGTTACGTTAACATCGCCAATCGGAACAGAGAACTGGTATTCAAATCATCCATACAACATCACATGGCAGAGTTCAAATATCGATTCGGTGAAAATTGATCTGTTGCTAAATGATACCGTATTTACAACGCTTGCACCAAAAATAGCATCAGTGGGTTCGTTCAACTGGACGATAAGCCCGATCAGTCTTGCATCTACAAAGGCGAAGATCAGAGTTACGGATATTAAATCGGCAGCAACATCACAAAGTGCAAATTATTTTACAATATCTACTTCAACAGGAATTTTTGAAAACAGACTTTCCGATAATGTTTCTGTTTATCCAAATCCGTCAAACGGAAATGTGCTTGTAAATATTGAAAAGCAACAAACCGGAAACGCCATTCTTCATATTTTTGATATGACAGGAAGAATGCTTCAAACGATTGAATCAAAAGATAATTCAATTCCTGTAAGCCTTGCAGTAAAAGGGTTGTACATTATTCAGATAAGTGTGAACGGGGAAACAACTTTCAGAAAAGTTGTAATAGAATAAAAAGTTTAACACGCATTAAAAAAAGAGAAGCAGTATTTTCTGTTTCTCTTTTTTTTGTATTTTTATTTTTCAATTCCTCCATCATGAAAACAAAAGATATTCATCAGACAGAAATGTTTAATGCCGATCCTGAAAAAGTTTACGACTGCATTATGAATGCCGAACATCACAGCGAATTTACAGGTGATGATGCAACCATACAGGATAAGCAGGGTGCGGAGTTCACAGCATTCAGCGGATATGTTCAGGGAAAAAATATGCAACTTGAGAAAGGAAAAAAAATTGTTCAGCAATGGAGAGCCGAAGAAGATGGCTTGCCGGAAGATCATTTTTCGGAAGTAACATTTTTATTTGAGAAAGTGAAAGACGGAACCAAAATGGAATTCTACCAGAAGGGTATTCCTGAAAGGCATGCAAAGGATATTGAAAAGGGCTGGAAAGATTTTTACTGGGAACCGCTGAAGGAATATTTGGAAGGTTAGTGATTCATTCAAACACCCACCTGTCTCCTCCCTTCTTAGGGAGGAACTTCGCCAAGGCAGGCTGCGCATGACACCTCCTCTGTCTCTCCTCCTTTGCAGGAGGAGACCTGCGCAGAGCCTAACCATCATCTACCTGACTAGAAATCTGTGTAATCTGTGGCTTGTTTTCTCAATTCAACAATTTCACTTTTCCATCCTCCAATCGTTTCAATTCCATTCTCAGGATCACACCGCAGGTGTATTCTTTTCCGTCAGCAAATTTTATTTTGTAAGGTTCACCGGTGATTGATGAAACCGAAGCAATTTTTTCGATGAAATCTTCTGCTGTTTTTATTTTATCTCCTGCTTTACCCAATTTCATCTTCAGGTGATCGGCAGCTTCAATGGCTGTGTGTTCAGAGCCATTTCGGATAAATGTTGCATCTTTTAAAATTCGGATATAGGCGATGAGATGATTGATCTTTTGCTGCTCGGTATACGTTGTTTTTGCGTTTATAAAAAACGGTACAACAAGCATAAGCAAAAAATATTTTTTCATCTTGAAGAAATTTTGCAGGTTTATTTTTTCATTGCTACAACAAAAATATCCCAGGTAAAATCGAGGCGATCTTTGGTGATGAAAAAATCTTTGGAAGTGATATTCAGCGTATCGTTATTTTTTTCTTTCAGATCTTTTCGCATCATCGATGTGAGAAAATTATAAGGAGTGATGAGCCATGATGCAGGTACGATCTTATGAATTCCGAGCGGATCGAGTTTTAATATTTTTTTTGCCCAGCGCGAATTCTCTTCATAATAATTATTCACTTTTTCATTTCCCTGCAAACCCTGAATTTCAAAATCGGAAAATACAGACGAGATTTCTTTCTGCATTTCATCGAACGTGTATTCGTGCACGTGGAAAGGGTTACGGGCAATACTCATTTTTATATTCGGAGTGGTGCAAATGAAAACGCCACCGGGTTTCAACACACGATACACATCTTTTATAAAGCCGATGCGGTCTTCAATATGCTCGATAAACTGAAATGCAGTTACTACATCTTTGCTATTATCCTCCAGCGGAATTGGCGGAACTTTCCCTGCTTTAAATGAGAGGTTTGTTTTTGCTGCATGTTTCTTTCGTGCAATTTCAATGGTCGCTTCGCTATAATCAACACCAACAGTTGAGCGGGTATAATCAGCGAGGTATTGCGTTCCGTAACCATCGGCACAACCAATATCGGCTGTATCTTTATCGCGGATATATTCACGTGCAAACTCGTATGCGTAAAAACAACGCTGAACGGTTACGTTGTTGCTGTCTTCAAAACTTGGTCTTTCTCTGTCGTGCATGTTTTAGTTGATAGTTGATAGTTGATGGTTGATGGAAGTTGTTTTGCTTACAACTGACAACGATCAACTAACAACTATTTTGGCAAAAATAATCATTTGTATAACTTTGGCTAAAGTAAAAACAAAACACATGGATTTTAAACGCGCACTGAAATTTTTAACAGACCTTAAAAAGAATAACAATAAAGACTGGTTTGATAAAAATAAAAAAGAATATGATAAGATTAGAAAGGAAGTGATCGAATTTGTAACCGGAATGATCAAACGCATTCAGTCGTTCGACCCGACACTTGCAGGACTTGAAGCTAAACAATGTATGTTCCGTATCAACCGTGATGTGCGTTTCTCAAAAGATAAATCGCCATATAAATCAAATTTCGGATTGAGTTTTAACCGCAATGGAAAAAGTTCTGCGTTTGCAGGTTATTATTTGCATATTCAGCCGGGAGAGTGTTTTATTGCCGGAGGAAGTTATGCTCCGATGCCCGAACACCTCGCAGCCATAAGGCAGGAGATCGATTATAATTTTGATGAGTTCAAAAAAATAATCAGTAATAAAGAGTTTAAAAAATATTTCGGTGTGTTGAGAGGTGAAAAATTATCACGACCACCGAAAGGGTACGAAGCCGATAATCCGGCTATCGAGTTTTTAAAACACAAAGCATTTCTGATGTGGCACGAATTCGATCAGAAAAAATTATCGGAAAAAGATTTTGAGAAATATTGCGCTACTGTTTTCAAAGCTATGAAGCCGATGCTGGACTTTATAAACAGGGCGATTGAAGGGTAAAGACAAAAAGCAGAGGCTGTTTTATTAAGATATTATGTTAGCCGGACAAGCAAAACACCAATTATCAATATTGGTTTAAAATTTACAAAATGAAAAAAATGCAGTTTATGGTTATCGGTTCACTCTTGGTTATCATTCTAATATTCATAACCCTTAATTATATTCCTTTGTACTTTGAAACAAAAAAAATGAAGAATAACGCCATAGGCATTTATTTGTTAGATTTAAATAATTCTAGAATTTCTTTAAAAGCGAATGATTCTTTATTTTTTAAGGACTTAACTTTTACTTTGACAGTAGATTCATTTCATTTTTCAAAAAAAGTTCCATATGAGTGTGATACAATAGGAACTTGGGAAACGCAGTATGTTGATCCATCAATATATTTTCTTTTGAAATTTCGTAAGGGTTGTAATTGGCAAATTGGTCCTAGTGATGCGAATATTGATATGCCATATTGGTTTACAATTGAAAAATATCCTCAGAAAGAGGGCATGTTACATTTTATTAAAAAGAAATAACTTAAAAGAAACCTGGAGCGGTTTCCTGAAGATGAGTGCAGAAGAATTTCAAAATTGGAGGAGCTAATTTGGCACCTCCAATTCATTTCACTAAGAAGGTTTTAATATTAAATTGGGTTTTGGCTAAAGCCAATATTTTGGTGAATACGATTTCCCCGAGCTAAAGCACGGGACTATTATTTCTAATATTCATTCTCCAATTCTATCTTCCAACCTCTAACCTCCATCTCACAATCCTAACACCGCTTTCAACTTCGGATAACCGGTTTTGCTCAGCGGAACACGAACATTATTTTTTAACACTGCCACATGATTTTCTTTATCCGAATTTTCGATGCGTGTAATTTGTGAAACCTGCACAATGTACGAACGGTGAACTCTAACGAATTGTGAAGCACTTAAAATAGTTTCGTAATGCTGCATGGTTTTCTTTTTGAGGAACGAGCCTTCGGCAGTATGAATTTTTACATAATCATCATCAGCTTCAATAAAAATAATTTCGTGAACAGGAATGATGCGGATCTTATTTCCTGTTTTTACAACCACACGAATATTTTCTTCCGGTTGTTTCTGTGTTGATTCGAGTAGTGCATTGGTATTATTTTTTGTTTCGGGCAAGTGGTATTTTTCTTTCCATTTCAAGAGCGCTTTATCAAAACGTTCTTTGCTGAAAGGTTTCAGTAAATAATCAATTGCATTCGCATCAAAAGCTTTCATCGCATATTCATCGAATGCTGTGGTGAAGATCACCGAAGGTTGTTGTTCGAGGAGTTCCAGCATTTCAAAACCGTTAATTTTAGGCATCTGAATATCCAGAAATATCAGATCGGGTTTATGTTCATTGATCGCTTTTACACCTTCAAAGCCATCATTGCATTCCTGCACGATCTCCAAATCATAATGCGATCCGAGATATTCTTTTACAATTCCTCTTGCCAATGGCTCATCATCAATAATTATGGTCTTTATCATAGTTGTGGAATTTTTACGGTAGTGATAAAAATATTTTTTTCGGTGGAAGTTTGCAACAGATCATTTCTTGAAAACAAAAGGAATAATCTGCGCTGAACGGAATTCAGTCCGAAGCCTGTTCCGCTTTGTGGCTGGGATGTTTCAGGGTCGAATGGATTTTTTACGGTGATGATGAGATGTCCGTCAGAAGTCTCCGCAATAATTTGTATTGTAATATTTCCGGTGGTATCGTACAATCCAAACTTTATCGCATTTTCAACAATAGGCTGCAAAAGAAGCGATGGTAATTTCATCGATAAACTTTTTTCACCGGTTTCAACTATTGTGCTTAACCGATGTCCGAAACGTACTTTTTCAATTTCCAGATACAGATTCAGATGTTCGAGTTCTTCTTTTAATGAAACCAATAGTTGATCATCTTTTTTTAATGTGCCGCGCAAAAAATCGGAAAGCTGTTGAATCATTTTTCGTGCTTCTTCGGGTTTTGTTCCTGCAAGCGCACTTATTGAATTTAAACTGTTGAATAAAAAATGAGGTTGCAGTTGCTGACGCAATCCTGTCAGCTCAGCTTCGCGTGCAAGATTTTCAGCTTCGGTTTTTCTCTCGGAAATTTCCTGTTCATTTTTAAAATAAAAAAGCATCCAGATTCCCATGGAAATAAATGCTACCATCAGAAAATTATATGCAAAGCGCAAAGGCAATGCAAGCGAAAGAAATTCAAGATATTTTATATCCGTAGAATTTATTTTCTGAAGCAACCAGTTTGAAAACAGCGCACAAAAAACAGTAAGTAAAACAACCCAGATGCGCAGATAAAAAACATTTTCTTTCTCCGGGCGGTAAAACTGCATCATGTTGTATAAAGCTACTCCAATGATAGCGAGAAGCAGATTACTTGTCAGGCTGTCGATGGCTGAAACGGGATAAGAATATCCGAGATAATGAATGATAAAAGTTTGAACCAATATCCACACAACCCACCACAGTGAGTAACTGTAAATAATGTTTCGATATGAGAATTGAACATGCAAAACTTATCTTGAAACAAGATTTTGTTGTGTGCGTTCTTCTATTGAAAATGCTTTTTGCTGAATGAAACGGATATAATTTCCGGCATCCTCGTTCTCAAAAATATGTGAGCATATCTCAGCACCGTCAGTTAATTCATCCATCAAACGCAATTCCGAAACGTCAATAAATTCCCAACGTACATTTTTCAGATTTGCATTCACAAACGAATCTTCCTCCCGCACACCGATCATGCGGGCTTTAAGGAATGCTTCATTTTCATTTCGTGCCGAAACAACACGGATATGTTCTTCAAACTGATTGGCCAATTCAACATCACCAACTTTTATTCCGAAAATAATTTTTGCGAGATACCAGTTCATTTTTATTTTGTTTATGGGTTAAGATGTAAACAAGTTTATTGGTTTATTTGTTTACATGTTAAACATGAATTTTTTCTGATCACCTGTTAACAAATCACCGATCATTTTTTAAATTAATAACTGCTAATATCAAGGCCACCAAAAATTGTTGTTCCCTGTATCACGAGTATTTTTTCCTGATTAACAGAAACATCTTTCTGAACCTGTCTTCTGTCTTCTATTCCTCCCAGCACAGCTATTACTTCCTGCTGAACTTCCCAATGCGGAGGTATGATAAGTTTTGTTCCTCCAAACACCTGCGTCACTTCCAAAATAACTTTTCCGTTTATATCTGCCTGGCTTAAGTTTATTTCGGCACCACCGAAAACACAGGTTACTTCACCTCCCCTGAAATTTTTTGAAATGATGTTTTTTTTTACTCCGCCAAAAATCGAAACGCATTCGATACGGTCTTCGCTGCTTGAAGAAGTTTGGGTGTAATCTTCCCGGTTCTTCCGTTCCTTCCAGTGTCTCCAATTGTTTCTCCTTGGACGAAGGATCATCACAATACCAACGATGATGATGACTATTGGCCAAACCATCGGTCGAATACTAATGTCCGGAAAGATTCGGTCGGCAAGAAAAATTGCTCCTATAATGATAGGTACGATCCAGCCACCGCGACAAAAATTATGTTTTGCACCAACGTAAAAACCGATAACGATCAATAACACCGGCCAGGTAAACAGCCATTCAGGAAACCATACGCCCATTTCTTTTGCCAGAAATATTGCGCCTATAATTACCAGAATAATTCCACCCATAACTCTGCCAGAGCGCGAATGGCGATGTTTCCATCTGTGTTCGTAATACGACTTGAATTTATCCTTGTCGTTTTTTTCATCTATGATTTCCATAAGATTCAAATTAGTGAAGCAAACGTACAATGGATTTTAGCGCCATCAAAACGCTTTTAGGCAATTCAAAATAAGTTGTCGGTGAAAGGAAGTTTTAATAAGGCGAAGTGTTTTAGAATTACAATGACTGACCATGAATGACAACTGAGTAACAATAGCATGACCACTGTACTTCTCACAAATAACTCAGCCACCATTTTTTATTTGTCCGCTTGTATTGGTCGTACCACTTGCAGGGGAAATAAAGCAGAATCAATACAGATACCCAAACAATGTAAACACCAATCAGGCCAAAGCCCATCCCAGGTAGCCGGAAATTAAACATAGTTTGTCCGCTTACAATTTCAGAGGTGTGATGACCGGAAGCAAAAAACAAGATTACTGTTAAAAAATGTATCAGGTAAATATGTGCGATATAATAAAAGAATGGAACGCGTCCGTAAATACTGATAATGCCGGTGATTTTATTTTTTATATTTTGAGTAAGATAAAGAAAGATCAAAGCGGGACCGATGGTCATCAAAACAAATAATAATGATGGAGGATATTTGGTAACATCAACAAAAGAAAGAACTGTAAAAAGCAGATCTTTTTGATTTGACCAGAGATGATGGTCTCCGTACCAATTTGTAAATCGTAAAGCAATAAAACCCAAAATCATTATAAAACCGGAAGAGAGAAGAAACCTATTTTGTTTTTTGTTTTCCAAAGAGAATATTTTTCCGAAACAATATCCAAGCATCATCAACCCTGCCCATGGCACAAAAGGATAAATGATGAGAATGGAATGATTGGGTAAGAATTCGTATCGGTTAAAACCACCGTGGTGAAGGAGATCCCAGAGAAATCCTACGTTACCGTTTCGGGCAATTTCAAAACTGTCAATGATATTATGAAAACACGTAATGAGAATTCCCGATAATAAAATAAGAGCATAGGGTAACAAAACCATCAATCCTAAAATGATCATGCTCATTCCAATGGCAGCAATAACCTGGAAAACTAGTGTATTATAAACCGGATTGAATGACCAGCCAAGAGACACTATGGCAAATTCAACAATAACGAGCCAGAGGCCGCGAGTGATCAGAAATTTGCTGAGTTGCTTTTTTGTTTTCTTTATGCCGGATAAATAAGCAGAAGTTCCGGAAAGAAAAACAAAAACTGGCGCGCAATAATGTGTGATCCATCTTGTAAAAAAGAAAATGGGCGTTGTGGTTTGCAGATCAAGCGGA